>OCHN01000077.1_pt1 | contig 96499 bp, 88 predicted proteins | sample 1538911 | NCBI WGS metagenome assembly OCHN01 (sample SAMN04571736, study PRJEB22368) | human gut metagenome | biome: human gut; material: stool | host: Homo sapiens | place: Luxembourg | collected 2013-01-11 | reverse complement strand
GTCAAATAACCCAAAATTGAAAACTAAAACGGTCTACTTTTTGGGGTAGAGTTCACCCCTCCATTCTCTCAGGGGTTTTTCAATGACGCTGTAAACCCCGTTTTTTCAGCCCAGGCAGCGTTGTCATTTTTCCGTAATTCCCAGTTTATGCAGTTGATTGATGCACTTGGAGATGCCGACGGCATTGCGCACGCCGAGCTTCTGGCACAAATTGGCGCGATGAACCTGAACGGTGCGTTCGGCAATCTTTAACCGGTCGGCAATGACTTTATTCATCAAACCTTCGTAAACGAGAGCCGCCACTTCCCGCTCCCGACGACTCAGGGAATTCCATCGATCAATAAGTTTGCTATTTTCAATCTGTTCTTGCGCATCGGAAAAACTCTTTTCAACGGCGCGGTCGATGGCCTCCAAGAGTTTTTCATCGACAACGGGTTTGCAAAGAAAATCCATCGCACCCTGTTTAAGAGCCTTGACGGCCGTCTCGATATCGCCGTGGGCCGAGACGAGAATCACCGGCAGTTGCGCGGAGCGCTGTGCGAGTTTGGCCTGCAATTCCAGGCCGCTGATACCCGGCATACGCACATCAAAAACACCGCACCCCTGAATGGTCGGGTCATCGTGTTCTAAAAAGTCTTCGGCACTCGAGTAGGTTCGAACGAGCCATCCCTCGCCTTCGATTAAGTACTTGTAGGAGTCGCGCACTCCTTTGTCATCATCCACAATACGAACCACTGCCCGTGATTTACGCGTATCCATGTTGTTAACCCTCCGCTATGGGAAATCGAACCGTTACCCCCAGGCCGCTCGGCTTGTTACGTGTAAACGTCAGGGAACCGTCATAAGACTCAATAATGCGCCGTGCAATCGAAAGTCCTAGGCCGAGACCTTCGCTTTTTTCCGATTGCATCGGCACCGAAAGTTTTTCCAATTGCTCATCGGTTTCAAGCATGCCGTTGTCGCTCACGGTAAGAACTACGGCTTTGTCGACCTCATGTACACCGACTTTAACGTGGCCGTGAGGCTTCAAAGCGACGGCTTCGACGGCATTTTTTATAAGATTACGGACCACGAGCGTCATCTCGAGTTCGTCAATCCGAACACAAGGATCTCCGGAAACCTCAACGGAAATCAGTCCCTTGGGCACTGTCTCGAATGTGGCAATGGTCTTTCGCACCAGGGGCTCTAAATGCACGAGCTCCGGTTGACTCTCGTGCTTTTTGGCGTAGTTACGCACGTGGTCGACAATGGCGCTCGCCCTTTCGTTTTCCTGCAAGATGCGACCTAAGGCAAAATCCAACGAGTCATTCGTGAGCGTCCGGTTCGTAGCCCGGCGTCGAATGCCCATCGCAAAATTCGTAATCGCCGCGAGGGGTTGACGCAATTCATGAGCCACGATACTCGAAATCTGCGACACGCTGGCCGAGTGCTCCAATTCCTCAAAGCGTTTCTCGGCCAAACGCTTCTTTTGCATCGTCTGTGTTAACTGCACGGTCAGACGCCGAACCGTCCGTTCCGTCAGTAGGTTATGAATAATCAAGCCGATTAAAAGGCACCCAGCCACGATGACCCACGTGATGTGTTCCATGAGAAACTCACTGGCCGTCTTTTGACGAAACTTCATGTAAGGCTTAAATTGCAGAGCTTCTTGTGCGTCATGCACCTTACGGTAATCGCGTGCCGTATCCCACGTGACCGTACGGGAAAAGTCAAACTGGCGCAAGGCATTGGCAAAGTGCTCTCCGACCTTGCGGCTTACGCGAATGCTTGAGGCAAAAGCCCAGCCCGGGAAAAATCCCGTCGAGTGCGGCGTTAAGGTTTTCTGATTGCCGTCCTCGCGCCCGGGAATGATGTGAAAATCAGAAAAACCATCCGCCTTGGCTTCCCGATACAGACACGAAGAAATTGCCAATGCATCAATCGAACCGGAGCGCAAACCGTCGATTCCCTTATCGAGCGTCGGAATCCGTTCTTTTTTCCAAAAACCTTCCGGCGGGAGTTTTCTCTGGTGCAGTTCATCGAGAAGCAAAAGTTCGGTATCCGGAATATCGTGTTCGATCAAGCCGACGGTCTTGCCGCGCAAATCCGTCCAGGTATTGATGCCATTTCGTGTAAACACAAGAGCCGTTGTTTCCGAGAAAAAGTCTGTGTCTTTCTTCTGGTACAAAGAAGCTAAAAGTTCATACCCGTAGTAGCGCTCTAAAACGCTGATGACCTGAGGGCTGGCACACACGAAATCGAGTGACTGCGTACGGACAGCCTCGTAAATGGCATCGACCGGAAGTTGGCGCACAACGAGGCGCTTTTCCGGATAAAGGGGATCGATTTTGTGAAATGAGTCGCGAATGACCCATTGCATCTGGGGCATGTTGCTGTCGAGCACGCCGATGACCCAGTTGCCCGAGGTTTCGTCTTGAGCACAAAACGCACCCGTTGCCCCAATGAGAGCAATCAAAAAGGCCGAAAAGAGCCTCAAAAAATCACGGAAAAAAGTGCGCACCGTCCACATCTTTCAGAGATTAATTGCAAGAAGTCCGAAGGTAAACCCCTAACCCCTCGTTTTCTACTTAGTCATAAAACACAATTTCGTGAAAACGAAATAACTTTTAAAGTTTTGCCATTACTAAAACACACCAGGAGAGAAACATGTTCCCCATTCATAACACATTGGATTTAGTGGCGCTTGCCATTGCCGGCACGGCCATTCTGGTTTTGGTTTTTATCGCCTTCAAGGCTTCCTAATCAGTCAGGAAAAAACACCCGGCGCCTTTTGCAGCATCCTCCGCAAAAAGCCGAGTAAAGCACTGAAAACAAAGCAAACTTTTAGATTCCGAGGCGGGCCTTATCCCACCTCGGATTTTTTTATTTCAGGCCTTGTGAATCGGCAAAAGTTTAATTAAGGACGAGGTGTCCAAACGCCCGTCACCCTGAGTTTGCAAATCCCCGTAAAAGGCCTCGACCATCTTTGTAAGCGGCATCTTCGAACCGTTCCTTTCGGCTTCCGCTAGCACAATGCGCAAGTCCTTTCGCATCCAATCGACGGCAAATCCGAAGTTAAATTTTCCCTCCACCATCGTCTCGGAACGGTTATCCATTTGCCACGATCCGGCACATCCCTTGGAAATGGCCTCCACGACTTTTTTCATATCAAGTCCGGCATTAAGTCCGAAGGCCAGCCCCTCGGAAAGCGACTGCAACACACCGGCGATGCACACCTGATTGACCATTTTCGTCAGTTGTCCGCAACCGGCCGGCCCCATGTGCGTGACGACACTCGCATAGGCATCGATCACAGGTTTTGCCGCATCAAAGTCCGCATCCGACCCGCCGACCATCACGGTTAACGTGCCGTTTTCAGCCCCGGACTGTCCGCCCGAAACCGGAGCATCCAAAAAGCCGATGCCCTTTTGCCGGCATGCCGCCTCCAATTCGCGCGAAAGCGCAGCCGAATCGGTAGTCGAATCAATGAGAACGGCGCCTGTGTGCATCCCGGCCAAAATGCCGTTCTCCCCGTAAAAGACACTACGCACATCATCGTCATTTCCGACACAGACAAACACAAAGTCCCTGTCTTGTGCCGCTTCGCACGGCGTCATCGCGCTACGACCGCCGTGTTCGGCCACCCATTTTTCGGCTTTGGCGTGTGTGCGATTAAAAACAACCACGTCGTGTCCGGCTCTCTTTAAGTGCCCGGCCATGGGGTATCCCATCACGCCGAGTCCGACAAAGGCAACCTTGGCAACCCCTTTCTTTTCACAAGTTTCCGTCATCTCGTTTCTCCGTCAATATCTTGCGCCGCAGACCCGACAAATTCCCCCCAGTTATATAGGTCGTCGAGAATCTGCTGACGCGCTTCAAATTGGTCTTCCGTCATCTGGCCTGCTTCCAACGCCTGACAATCGGTATCGGCCGCCGCGTCAACCTCATTCATGTACTCGGCTAGGCTTAAGGTCCCCGGAACAAGCCCTTGAAGTCGTGCACCGCAAAAGGCCTTCCAACGAATGCGCTCGTCATCCGTTAAAGCCCCGGGCCAATTGCGTGCCCGTTTGCGCCACAATAGTTCCGTCAGGCGCGGATCTTCAAAGTGAATGCGCCCTTCACCGACGGCCTCGGTTAACGCCTCGGGACTTAAGGATTCGGCCCTTTGCATCACGGCTCGGTCGGCATTGGAGGTAAAGCCTTCATAAAGCGCACAATCGGCATCTGCGCCTTTTTCCGGCTCATGTTCGGAGGAAAGCGAAATCGGACCGGCAAGGTCGGAGGCGTGCTCCGAGAGCCACGCCATGTGACGATTCACGGCATTCATATCGATAGAAAAACGCTCGATAGCCGACTGCTTTAACACATTAAGATTCGCGCACACCACCGGGAACTGATTCGGACGCAGTTTAAAAAGCGACAGCGCCGTTTCTCCCTCTTTCATTTCCGAGCGCTTCCACGCACGGCGACAAATGGTCTCGGGGTCAAGCGTCCAAAGCTCTTCGGGATCCTCGCGACAATCCCAAAGAACGATTTCCTTTTTGTCCGTTTCGCAAATCGGAAACGCGATGCGAATAAAGCCCTTTTCCTGACCGGCTCGCCCGTCAATCCAAACAGCCGGCCGGCAAAGCGTCCCGTCGGAGGCTGCAAAAGCGCTTCGAACCTTAGCCTTGGCGCGGTTTTCGAACGCCCACTGCCAAAAACGCGGATTTTTCTCACGAATAAGGCGCGCCAAAGCAAGCGTCGCGTACACGTCACTCATTGCGTCGTGCGCATGGCTGTGCTCAAGACCGTTGGCCGCACTTAAGTGTTCGAGGCGAAACGAGATGCGCTCGGCGCCTTCAGGGGTTTTCACGGTCGGCCACACGATTCCTGCCGGTCTTAAGGCCCAGACGGCCTGTACCAGAGGAAACAGGTCCCAACGCGAGCATCCGTCATCCCATTCCCGTGCATACGGGTCCATGAGATTGCGCCAAAAAAGAAACCGAGTCACTTCATCGTCAAAGCGAAGCGAGTTGTACCCGATGGAACAGGTTCCGGGAGTTCGGAAAATGTACCGAATACGTCGGGCAAATTCCGCTTCGCACTGCCCGCCTCGCGCATGCGCGACCTGCGGCGTAATGCCGGTTATCAGGCACGCCTCGGGGCTCGGGAGGTAATCGGGCGCACAATCGCAGTAAAACACATCGGGCTCGGAGATGACATTGAGCGCCGAATCGGTGCGAATACCGGCAAACTGCACGGGGCGGTCTAAGTGACGATTAAGTCCGAAAGTCTCGTAGTCATGCCAGTAATAGGTCATTTGCGTCATCGGCTTTTCCTTTGGAGGTGTTCCCCAAAAATGCGGCTCACGTTAGGCAATTTTCGAGTAACCGCCGGCGCGATCGGACTCTCGAAGATACCGGTCAAACTGCATGGCTACGGCACGCACGAAAATCTTGCCCTTGGCGCTCACGGTGATGGTCTCGGGCGTCAGTTCCACCAAATCGTGCTTGGCATACGCCTGCAATTTCTTCAGTTCGTAGGCAAACGTTTTATCAAAGTCAATCCCGAACTGCTCTTCGATTTGGCTCTTGATAATCTGAAAGCGACACATAATCGTCATGATAACGGTGCGACGCAAGATGTCTTCGGGCGAAAGAACAAATCCCCGACAGGTTGCCAAGTGTCCCTGCCCGATTGCCTGGTAGTACGGCTCGATTTCGCGCGGGTTGCAGGCGTACGTATTGCCGACATAGGAAATGGAACTAGCGCCGAGGGCAATCATGTCGCACTCGGCACGCGTCGAATAGCCTTGGAAATTGCGCTGAATCGTCCCGTCTTTTTGCGCCACGGAAAGCTCATCGGTTTCCTTAGCAAAGTGGTCCATTCCGATATACCGATACCCGTTTGCCGTCAATGTCCGAATCGAATCGAACATCATGTTGACGCGCTCGGAGGCACTCGGGAGTTCCTCGGGAACAATCCGGCGTTGGGGTTTGAAAATGTTCGGTAGGTGCGCATAGTGATAAAGCGCGATGCGATCGGGCGAAAGCTCGATGACCTTGTCGATGGTTTCGGCAAACGACCGACGTGTCTGACGCGGCAGGCCGTAAATCAAATCCATATTCACGGAATGAAAGCCGACCTTGCGGGCGTGCGCGAGCGTATCGCGAATCAACTCGAAGCTTTGCACGCGATTGACCGCCTCAAGGACACTTAAATTAAAGTCCTGCACCCCGAGACTCATGCGGTTAAATCCGAGGCGATGCAAAACGTCGATTTTTTCTGCCGGGCACGTACGCGCATCGATTTCAATGGAGTACTCGCCGTCGGCCTCAAAGGGGTAAATCGCGCGAATCCCTTCCAAAAGTCGCTCGATTTGCTCGGAATCTAAGAAAGTCGGGGTTCCTCCTCCCCAATGAAGTTGCGAAAGCGTCCTTTTCCCCGTCAGGTGTTCGGACGCAATCTTGGCCTCGGCTAAAACCGCATCGATGTACGGGTCGGCCAGGGCGCGATTGCGCGTGACAATCTTGTTACACCCGCAATAAAAACACACGTTGGCACAAAACGGAATATGGGTATAGACCGAAAGAGATCGATCGGCCGGTCTTTCCGCCAATGCATTTTCATAATCGGCGCGGCTCACGTCGGGGCGAAAGCGATCGGCGGTCGGATACGACGTGTAGCGCGGTGCCGGGACATCGAACTTACGCCAAAGGTCGGCGTCGGGTAACTCAACCCCGCTATCTTTCACATCGGTCATGGCAACTCCTTTAACGCCAAAAAAACACCCGTCCCGAACAGACCGAGAGCGCTTTTTTCAGATTTGACGAAAATCAATTGACTTTAATCAAACTTCGATACAAAATGAGAGAATCAATTCCGGTCGAAACGGCATCGGTGCCGCCTTCGTGAAATCGATTCGGGTGCGTGGATTATACGTCTCGCCGCCCGTTTCTCGGCGCCTCCGAAGGTCTGGGACTCGGTGCCCGTCGGCTCGGAAAAACGACATACCTAACGAAAAAGAAGCTCAAAGGGGAGACTGCTCACATGTTCAATCCAACGAACACGCCGTCGGCCGGCATGCGCATTATTTGCTCGACCTGCAGCCTGCATGAGTTTTGCCTGGCAGACGATTTAGATTTCAAAGAAATCGAGCGTATGGAGGAAATGGTGACCACGCGGCGGCGTATCCGTCGCGGAGAAGTCCTTTACAGGGCCGGCGACCCCTTCGAAGCCTTCTACGCCATCCGGTTGGGCTTTTTAAAAAGTTCCGTGCTTTCGAGCGACGGACGTGAACAAGTCACGATGTTTTATATGTCGGGCGACATCATCGGGTTTGACGGCCTCGCGAACAACGTGTACGCCAGCGATGTCGTTGCCCTGGAAGATACGGAAGTGTGTGTGCTTTCTTATAAGCGCCTGCACGAAGTTTCCAGTGCGGTCCCCAAGCTTGCCGAGCACTTCGAGCGTCTACTGTCGCGGGAAATCATTCGCCAAAACGGTGTCTTGCTCCTTTTGGGATCCATGCACGCCGAACAGCGTATTGCCGCCTTCCTCCTGAATCTTTCGCAACGCTTCGAGCAGCGCGGCTATTCGCGAAGTGAGTTCGTGCTACGGATGACGCGAGCGGAAATCGGCTCTTACTTGGGGTTGAAACTCGAAACCGTCAGCCGTGTGCTCTCGCGCTTTACGACCGACAACGTGATTATCGTCAACCAAAAACACGTACAGATTCTGGATTTTGAAGCACTCCGCTCGATTGTGAGCGGACAGGCCTTCTTGCGTCCGGAAAAACCCACGCAACCGGCCGAATCCCCGGGAGGAATTCGCGGACTCGTAAGCATCAGGACCGCCTAAGCCTCGTTTTGTTTGTTTATGTCTGAAAATTTAAGTTTTACCAAACCCGATATCAGCTATCGGGCTATTGCGCGTCTCGCGGCCCCGATTCTCGTGGCTAACATCTCGATTATCGGATCGGGAACCATTGACACGATCATGGCAGGAAGGCTCGGTGCCGAGCACTTGGCGGCCGTGGCCATCGGAAATGCTACGGTCATCATGGTCATTCTCACGCTCGTGGGCGTCATACAGTCCTTAAGTCCGCTTGCCGGTCACCATTTCGGTGCGCGCCGATTTGAGCGCATCGGCTTTGAACTGACGCAAAGCCTGTGGCTCTCGCTCGTGCTCGGTCTTGTCGGTCTGGCGATCTTATCGGCAACCGATTTTTGGATCAGCCTCTGTAATGCCCAGGGAAACGTCGCCCGGATGCTACGCATTTACCTCCTTGCGAGCGCAGCCAGCGTTCCGGCCTTCATGTTGGCGCGCCCCTTTGTGGCGCTTAACGCGGCCGTGAACCTGCCGCGCGTGACGATGTGGGTGTCAATCGGTCTCCTTGTCTTAAAGGGACCCCTTAACTACGTTTTCATGTACGGGCTTTTCGGCCTACCGGCTTTAGGGGGCGCCGGGGCCGGTGTTTCCTCGGCTCTCGGGGCCACGGTAAGCCTCATTGCCCTTTATTCGTATTGGCGCTTTTCGCATGTGTACGATGCGATGCGACCGGCACGCATTTATCTTCCGAACTGGCAAGCGATTAAGACACATCTGAAAATCGGAGTTCCGATTTCGCTTTCGATGTTTTTTGAAATCAGTTCCTTTGCCCTGATGGCCATCCTCATCGGACGCATCGGAACGATTGATGTGGCTGCACACCAGATTGTCGGCAACACCACGTCCTTTATCTATCAGGCGCCGCTTTCATTGGGTATTGCCGTCAGCGTCCTTGTGGCTCAGTGCCTCGGCGCCGGCTCGCCCACGCTCGCGCGTCAAGCGATGATACGTGTCCTGCGCTTTGCCCTGGGGATTGCAGCCGTGACCTGTTCGTGTCTTTTCCTTTTCAGACACACAGTGGTCTCGCTTTTTACAACAGACCCGGCCGTGGCGCTTTTGGCCGAATCGCTTTTAGGCATTGCCGTGATTTTTCACGTCGCCGATGCCCTGCAGACCATTAGTTGCTTTGCCCTTCGCGGCTATCGCGTCACATTCCTTCCGATGTGTATTTACGGGGTCCTCTTGTGGTCGGTAGGCCTCGGAGGCGGTTGCTGGCTCGGTTTTCACGCCGAATCGTTCGGAGGGCCCTTCGGAGCCCACGGCTTCTGGGCGGCAACGGCAGCCGGCATTATTCTCGTGAGTATTGCCATCAGCACCTACGCCTTTTACATCGCCAAAGATCGGCTTAAAGACGAGCGCGTCGCCCGCACGTGCCTCTAGTACAATTGCGCCGCATTGCTCCCCTCGGGTTTTAAAATGCCCGAGGGAACCTACTTTCAGGAAAGGGATAAAAAGACCACTATGTGCGGCGTTGTCGGAATCCTCGCAGACCGTTCGGTCAATCAGCAAATCTATGATGCGCTCCTTTTGTTGCAGCACCGCGGACAAGATGCTGCCGGCATCGGCACGATGCAAGGCGACCGCTTTGCGCTTTTTAAAGCCAAGGGCCTTGTGAGCGACATCTTTCGCACACGGGATATGCGAAACCTTGTCGGCAACGCCGGTATCGGACACGTGCGCTACCCGACGCAAGGGTGCGCAAGCGACAACCTGGAAAGTCAGCCCTTTTATGTCAACGCCCCGTTCGGAATTCTCTTTGCCCACAACGGGAACCTCACGAATGCCCGTGAAATCAAAGAACGCCTTGCCAAAATCGACCACCGCCATACGCTGACGATGAGCGATTCGGAGGTGCTTTTAAACGTCTTTGCCGATGCCCTGGCGCACGAGACAAACGGCAAAGATTTTTGCCCCGAGGCGCTTTTTCGCGCCGTAGGAACGGTGCACAAAATCGTGCAGGGGTCGTACGCTTGTGTGGCGCTTATTGCCGGCCACGGACTCGTGGCATTTCGCGATCCGCACGCCATTCGTCCGCTTTGTTTCGGGACACGCACCAATCCGAACGGGCGATGCGACACGATGTTTAGTTCCGAATCGGTGACGATGGGGCGTCTCGGATTTACCCTCGTGCGCGACGTTGCCCCCGGGGAAGCGGTGTTCGTCGATACGAACGGGACTTTGTATAGCCACGTTTGCGCCGACGACGCTACTCTTAATCCCTGCGCCTTCGAGTACATTTACTTTGCGCGTCCGGAAAGCGTCATCGACAAAATTAACGTCTATGCCGCGCGCTTAAAGCTCGGTCAGTATTTGGCTCGGGCCGTTGCCAAGCGCATCGATGTTCACACCATCGACTGCGTCATCCCGATTCCCGATACCGGAAGACCGGCTGCCCAGGAATTAGCCGGCCTATTAGGCTTAAATTACCGCGAAGGCTTTATTAAGAATCGCTATGTCGGACGCACGTTTATCATGCCCGACCAAGCCACACGCAAAAAGAGCGTACGGCAAAAGCTCAACGCCATGCCCGTGGAATTTGCCGGCAAGTCCGTTCTTTTAGTCGACGATTCGATTGTGCGCGGCACCACAATGGGGCAGATTGTCGACTTAGCGCGCCAGTCGGGTGCAACGAAAGTCTATGTGGCCTCCACAGCACCGCGCGTGATGTTTCCGAACGTGTACGGAATCGATATTCCTTCGTGTGACGAACTGATTTGCGGACACGGGGAAGACGAAAGGGAAGTCGCGCGCCGAATCGGCGCCGATGATGTGATTTACCTTCCCTTGCCGGACTTAACGCAGGCCTTGCAGGACTTAAATCCGGAAATTCAGAAATTTGACTGCTCGTGCTTTGACGGCGATTACGTTGCAGGAAACGTTGCCGCCTAACCGGGTCCTTCAAAAGAAAACGCCCGAGGCAGCCGAACATCGGTCAATCTCGGGCGTTCGTTTCAAAAAGCGCGTTAACTAGGCAAGCGTTTTACCCGTTAAGCGTTCATAAGCTTCACGGTACTTGGTTGCGGTCTTTTCCAACACGTCTTCGGGCGGAACCGGGGCCGGCGGCGTCTTGTTCCAGGGCTGCGCTTCGAGCCAGTCACGCACGAACTGCTTATCAAAACTCGGGGGCGAGATGCCCAAGCGATACTGGTCGGCAGGCCAGAAACGCGAGCTATCGGGAGTGAGGACCTCGTCCATCAAGCACACACGACCGGCCTCATCCAAACCGAACTCAAACTTCGTATCGGCGATGATGATGCCGCGTGTCTTGGCGTACTCGGCCGCACGCGTATAAAGGTCTAACGTCAGCCGACGAATTTCCGTCGCGATGTCCTTGCCGTACAGGGCACAGACGCGATCAAAATCGATGTTTTCATCGTGCGTGCCGACCTCGGCTTTAGCCGCCGGGGTAAAGATCGGTTCGGGAAGCTTTTCGGCCTTTTGTAGCCCCGCGGGGAGCTTAATGCCGCAAATCGTGCCGTCTTCCTGGTAGGACTTCCAACTGCTACCGATCACATAGCCGCGCGCCACGCACTCGACCAGAATCGGCTTTAGGCGCTTGACGACCATGGCGCGACCGGCGACCTGATCGACCTCATCGGGCGCAACGACCGACTCAGGCGCAATGCCCGTTAACTGCGTGGGCATACCCGAGGCGAGCTTTTCAAACCAGAACTGTGTCAGACCCGTCAGGACCTTGCCCTTGTTCGCAATCGGAACGCTCAAGATGACGTCAAATGCACTGATGCGATCGGTGGCAATCATTAACAGCTTGTCGTCATCGAGGGCATAGCATTCGCGAACCTTGCCGCGGTAAACCAAGGGGAGCCCCTTAAGGGAAGTCTTCATTAGACCTTGCATAAGAAATACTCCGAAGATTGAAATAACAAAAAACAACCAAATCCGTCTTGCCTCTCACACGAAGGCGCTGTGAGTGGCATTTAAGCACAAGCAGGAAAAAACCGCATCAGGAATAAACCGTAACGAACCTGCGCTTTTCGATACCCGAAATTGTATGGAAACATGGGAAAAACGGAAAAGGGAAAAAGGGGCGACTCGGGATTTCCCTATGAAAGCGCTGAAAGAATCGGGAGGTCGGCAACGCCTTCCTCCCGATTGTGAACCTTACGACCATTAAGCCGAAGAGTTAACTCAGACCGATTACCACAGTCCGATCAGCTTCCACCAAGCGATACCGACCGTGAACCAAATCACGGTGTTGATGGTCGTCACGACAAAGCCGTTACGCCACCATTCGCCCTGAGAAACGTATCCGGCACCGAAGTACACCGGGGCCGCACCGTTACCGTAGTGCGTGAGCGAAATCGGCAGGTTGGCAAAAATGCCGAAGGCAATGGCGACCATGAGCGCCGGGGCGCCGCAAGCCGCCGCCACGGCCACGAAGGCCGCGTACATGGCCGAAATACGAGCCGTCACGGACGCAAAGCAATAGTGCGAGTAAATGTAAATGAGCGAGATTACGAGGAACGAAGCAACCCAACCCATGTGAGCCGCGGAAATGCCGCTCGCAATGAAAGCCGCCGCCCATTTGACAAAGCCGCTCTTTGCCAGAGCCGTCGCCAAGGACATTAAACCACCCATCCAGAACATCGCGTCCCAAGCACCCTTTTCCGAAAGAATGTCTTTCCAACTCAAAACTTGCGCAATGAGCATAATCGAGACAGCGAGCATGGCAATCGGCGTGGCACCGAGCCCGGTAAGGCTTCCCGTGGCCCACAGAGCCAAGCACATGACAAAGACAAAGGCGAGCACGAGTTCTTCTTTGGTCATCGGCCCCATCTTTTGGAGTTCAGCCGCTGCCAAAGACTTGGCATTGGGTGTCTCACGAATTTCCGGCGTCGCAATCTTCAGAAGAATGAGCGGAACGAGGAACAAGCAGATCAAGCCCGGGACGATAGCGGCAATAGCCCACTCCATCCAGGTCAGTTCCACACCGACGGCACTGGCGGCCAAGCCGACGCAAAGCGGGTTACCGGCCATGGACGTTAAGAACATCGTGCAGGTGACTGCATCGGCGTGGAAACCCACTTGCATCAGGTATTTACCGATCTTACCGGCACTCGGACCGGCTTCCGAACCGAAAGCACTCGAAAGCGACTGAACAATCGGATAGAAAACGCCGCCGCCCCGGGCCGTGGCCGAAGGCATAGCCGGCGAAATCACGAGTTCGGCCAAGCAAATCGAGTAGCCGAGCGACAGCGAACTCTTGCCGATGCAGTGAATGATAAAGAACGCAATGCGGCGTCCTAAACCCGTCTTAATAAACCCACGAGACAGGAAGAAGGCACACACAATGAGCCAAATCGTTCCGTTGCCGAATCCCATGAGCACATCTTTGGTCTTGAGAATTCCGAAGAAGGCGCAGATTGTCAGCGACAGGAACGCAACGGCACCCATCGGAATCGGCTGCAAAATAAAGCCGGCAATAGTTGCAACGAAGATGGCAAATAAATGCCAGGCAGCGAGCGAGAGCCCGTGCGGGCAAGGCAGGAACCAGATGATGGCCCCGAGTCCTAATACGATTGCCCATTTCTTGAGGGCAGTACTATCCATGATTTTCCCCTAAATAAAAATCTCGATATCGTGTAGATTATTCCGAGGAAAACCCGATACAACGCCCCGAAAACCCCTGCAAACGACATCAAAGCTCTGGTCTTGTCGGCATCGATCAATACGACCGACACCAAACAAAAACGGCTCTAACCGAGCCGAGACCACTATACTCTGGGCTCTCCTATAAAAATATAGGATGCAACTAATTGTTGATTTTGAACGGAGGCACTTAAGTGCTTTTACTTAGTCGCTTTTCGGTGCGCTTGAGCGAAATCTCCTACCTGACATTATTTTTCGCTTTTGCAATTTCACCCTAAGGTACCCCCGAAGGCGCTCGGATTGCCTGAAAATGTGTCAACGCCGCCGAGGGATTCGGCTAAAATGAGTCACAGGATACGAGACGGGTTTTCCGTCGCGGTCCCTGTGTTCATTCTTTCTGGGAGCAGATTAATATGGCACTTGTCAGTTTGCGTCAGTTGCTTGACCATGCAGCGGAAAACGGGTACGGCATTCCCGCTTTCAACGTTAACAACCTCGAGCAGGTTCACGCCATCATGGAGGCGGCGCAAGATGTCGGTGCGCCGGTCATCATGCAGGCTTCGGCCGGTGCTCGTAAGTACGCTGGGGAAACGTTTCTAAAGTATCTGATTGAAGCGGCTGTCGAGAGTTATCCGGACATCCCGATTTGCATGCACCTAGATCACGGTCGTAGCCCGGCCGCCTGCCAAAGCGCCATGCGCTACGGCTTTACGTCCGTCATGATGGACGGCTCTTTGATGCCGGACGGAAAAACACCGGCCACCTACGAGTACAACGTCGAAACGACGCGCCTTATCGTCGATGCAGCACACTCAATCGGCGTTTCCGTCGAAGGCGAACTCGGCTGCATCGGCTCCCTTGAAACACTGCAAGCGGCGAAAGAAGACGGTCACGGCGCCGAAGGAAAACTGACGCGCGACATGCTCCTGACGGACCCGAATCAGGCTGCCGAATTTGTGCGTGCAACGCAACTCGATGCCCTCGCGATTGCCATCGGCACGAGCCACGGCGCCTACAAGTTCACCCGCAAGCCCACAGGCGAAATCCTGTCGATTCAACGCGTCAAGGAAATTCACGCCCGCTTGCCGAACACGCACCTGGTGATGCACGGCTCGAGCTCCGTGCCGCAGGAAATCCTCGCCGAAATCCGCAAGTACGGCGGTCAGATGCGCGAAACGTACGGCGTTCCGGTCGAAGAAATTCAGGAAGCCATTCGCCACGGCGTGCGCAAGGTCAATGTCGATACCGATATTCGCCTCGCGATGACAGCGGCCATTCGTCAGTACTTTGTTGAGAATCCGAGCGAATTCGATCCGCGCGGGTACCTTACGAAGGCCCGTGAAGCAGCACGAGAACTTTGCAAGGGTCGTTACCTTGCCTTCGGTTGCGAAGGTCAGGGCGCCCGCATCAAGCCCGTTCCTGTCTCGGTCATGGCCAAGCACTATGCCGACGGTTCTTTGGCGCAAAAAGTCATCTAACGCTCCACAGGGAGAGGGGAGCCGACTCGGCTCCCCTTTTTATTCATGACACCCAAAAACGCAAACGACTTAAAGGGAAAAACGGGAATCACGCGCCTTATCAATGCCACGCGTTACTCCAAAGACGGGATTTGTCAGGCTTGGCACTCCGAAGAGGCGTTTCGCCAAGAGGCGCTTCTGGCCGTGATTTTGATTCCGGTGAGTTTTTTTCTTCCCGTTGAGTTGGCCTTGCGGCTTATGTGCCTATTTTCAGTTGTATTCGTGCTCGTTGTGGAACTATTAAATTCGGGACTTGAAGCGGCCATTGACCGCATCGGACCGGAAATCCACCCGAAATCGAAATTTGCCAAAGATGCCGGCAGTGCCGCCGTGCTCTTTTCTCTTCTCTTTTGTGCCGTCACTTGGATCAGTGTCCTTGTCACGGCGTTTGTTTTGTAAATAAAGGATCGGTTATGACAGAGTTACACACACCCGCCGTTGCCGTTGTGATGGGTTCGACCTCCGACTGGGACATGATGAAACCGGCCGTGGATATTTTGAAGTCGTTCGGTATTGCTCACGAAATCAAAATCTTAAGTGCCCATCGCCTACCCGATGAGACCGCCGAATTTGCCTCGACAGCCAAAGCACGGGGCTTAAAAGCGATTATTGCCGGAGCCGGGGGAGCGGCACATTTGGCCGGTGTCATCGCCGCCAAAACCACGCTTCCCGTCTTAGGCGTTCCCGTCCCCTCCAAGTACTTAAAAGGAATGGATAGCCTTCTTTCCATCGTGCAGATGCCTCGAGGCATCCCGGTGGCTACATTCGCTATCGGCGAGGGGGGCGCGGCGAATGCAGCGATTTTTGCCGTTTCCATGCTCGCTCTGACCGACAAAGCCTTAAGCGACAAACTCGACGGTTTCCGCGTCAAGCAAAGCCAAAAGGTTCGCGAGGCAACGCTTCCGAATGACTAAGACTCAGTATCCGCCTGTCGATGATGCGGCGATTGACAAGGCCGTCAGTATTCTTTCCGAAGGCGGCCTTGTGGCCATCCCCACGGAGACCGTTTACGGCCTTGCGGCCGATGCCGACAACAAAGATGCTGTCCTAGCAACCTTTGCCGTCAAAAATCGGCCGACCAACCACCCGCTCATTGTCCACGTCGCCGGCCCCGAGGCCCTTGATGCGTGGGCCGTGAATATTCCGAGTGAGGCGCGCCTGCTCGTTAAAACATTTTGGCCCGGCCCTTTGACGCTTGTGTTAAAAAAATCGGCGCGTTGCGGCAACTTTGTCACCGGAGACCAGGATTCCGTTGCCCTACGCTGCCCCTCGCACCCGTGGACTCGCGAACTTTTAAAGCGCTTTTCGGGACCGAACTTTAAGGGCCTGACAGCCCCGAGTTGCAACACGTTCGGGCAGATTTCTCCGACTTGTGCGCGGCACGTTTTAGAAGACTTAGGCGTCAAACCCACCGGGAAACTTGACATGATTTTGGACGGCGGCGTCTGTGAAGTCGGCGTGGAATCGACGATGATCAATCTTTCGGGACGCCGCCCGGAGATTCTCCGGTACGGTGCCGTCACACGCGAAATGCTCGAAGAAGTCTTAGGGTGCCCCGTGCCCGATGCCGGAAGCGATGCGCCGCGTGCCTCCGGGCGCCTTAAGAGCCACTACGCACCCAAAACCAAGCTCGAGATTGTTCCGGGAGAAAAACTCAAAGCCCGCATGCATGAGCTCTCGGGAATGCGCCTAGCTGTGATGGCAAGCCCCCAAGTTCTGACAACACTGACCGGCAAACCCTTCTTTTCTCTTATCTCGCCCGCCACGCTTGCCGAATACGCACATGGCCTTTATGAGAATTTGCATGAGCTTGACGCGGTCGGTGCCGACAGGATTCTTGTCGAGGAGCCTCCGAAAGAAGCGCCTTGGGCAGCCGTTAACGATAGGCTCGGACGCGCCGCAGCGGAGAAACCCCGGTCATGAGTTCAGAAAAACCCATCGGCGTGCTCGATTCGGGCTTGGGGGGCCTTTCGGTTCTTCGAGCTCTCGTCGCCAAACTTCCGCATGAACACTTCTTATATTGCTCGGATAACGACAATGCGCCTTGGGGCGATAAAGACGCTGATTACATCATCGGACGCACACGGGCCATGGTTGCGTTTTTAGTCGGCCACGGAGCCAAGGCCGTGGTCCTTGCCTGCAATACGGCAACGGCCGTTGCCGCCGACACGTTGCGGCGCGAGTTTTCCCTTCCGATTATCGGCATTGAACCGGCCGTCAAGCCGGCAGCTAAATTAAGCCCTTCGGGGCGATTCGGGGTTCTCGGAACCACGCGCACCATCACAAGCGAGCGCTATCACAGTCTTCTCGTGCGATTTACGCAAGGAACGCATGTGATGTCGGTAGCCGCACCCGGTCTCATGGAATGCGTTGAGCGCGGTGAGTTTGATACGCCTAAGACCAAGGCGCTTTTAAAAAAGTACCTTACTCCCATGCTCGATGCCGGGATCGATACGCTCGTTTTAGCCTGTACGCACTACCCGTTTTTGGAAAAGGCCATTTACGAAGTGGCCGCGCGTCCCTTAACGATTATCGAACCGAGTCGTGCCGTGGCAGACGTTCTAGCAACGCGCCTTAAAGAGAACAACCTCCTTAATGAAGGCTCGGAAAGTGTTCCCGTGCATTTTTGGATTAAGGGCGCAAAGCGCTTTACTCCGGCGCTTAAAACGCTCTGGCCGAAAGCCTCTACAATCGAAGAGCTAACGGTTTAACGTCGCTTCCTGCGACGTAGTCGAGCATGGCGCTCCGAAAGTCCTCGGGCCAAGCAATCGGCTTAAAACCCTTTTCCTGCGACACACACACCATGGTCTCGACAAGACGGACACAATCGTCGTTGCCGCGAGAAAGCGTCATAGCAAACCGCACGGATGAATACCCGAGCTTTTCAATCCAAAGGGAGGCCGTCAGACGGTCCCCGGCTCGGCACGGGGAAAGGAAATTACACTGCAGTCCGGCCACGGGAATCATCAGACCGTCTTGAAGAATGGTCGGGAAGGGTTTACCCACGACATCACTGAAGAAATCCTCAATGAGTCCGTTAAAAATCGTCAAAAACTGCGGATGAAACACAATTCCGGCGCTGTCGCACTGCGCAAATCGAATGTGTATGGGTCTGGTGAAAATCTTATGCATAGTCGATTCTGATTCCCGGAAAAACAACGCGCTCGGTCTAGCCAATGCAAATCGCGCAGACACGAAAAAAGAGCCAACTGCTCAGTCAGCTCTCTTTTGCGTAAAACAAACGACCGTCAAGCCGATTAACGCAACTTGACTTCTTTGAAACGAACGTGCTTACGAGCCACAGGATCGAACATATTGAGTTCGAGCTTGCCCGTCGTGTTCTTCTTGTTCTTGACCGTCGTAACGAAATAGCCGGTTTTAGCCGTCGATTCGAGTTTGATGATTTCGCGTGCACCCTTAGCCATGGTTCAATCTCCGAAAATTAGATTTCGCCGCGGGCGCGCAAATCCGCGAGCACCACTTCAATACCGACCTTGTCAACCGTGCGCAGTCCGGCCGTCGTCAAACGCAGGCGGACCCAACGATTTTCACTTTCGACCCAGAAGCGGTGATACTGCAGATTCGGCAGAAAACGACGCTTGGTCTTGTTGTTCGCGTGCGAGACTTGATGGCCGACCATCGGCTTCTTGCCGGTGACTTGACAGACTCTTGCCATCACATACTCCCGTATAAAAAAGTTAATCACACCCTACACTCCAACTCGGAGTGCGGACTCAAAAAATCAAGGAAAGCGATTATAGGGCAAAGACCTTCGCGCCGACAAGTTCTTTAGGTCAATATTTCACTTTTTCGCACGAATCGAAGAAAAAAGCCATCAACTGACTCTCGGAGCCCCGAGATAAGCCGACAGCCAAGAGCGCGCGATTCTCACGAAAACGAAGCTCTGCACTTTAAAATAGCCCCATTCGTCTGCTTTTTCTTTCGGAGAGGCCCATGCGCGTCCTGTTCCTTGATATTGACGGCGTAATTAAGTCCGGTCAAAAACGCTTCAATCATTCCTGCGAGGAAATCTGGGAACTGTGTCGGAAATACACCGAGGCGTTCGGGGACTTTGACTACGTCAAATGGGCTGGGCGCGAACAATCCAATCCGTTTTGGACACTTGCGGCCGTAACCTGGGATTGGGAGCCAAAGGCTCTAACTGAACTTAAACGCCTCCTTGAGGCTACGGGCGCCAAAATCGTTCTTTCGTCGACCTGGCGCGAGTTCGGTGAAAAAGCCATGCGAGCGCTTTTTAAAATCCACGGCCTGGATACGTACTATGTCGACAACACGCTTCTCAATCCTTTCTTTCTTTCCGATACTGTAGAAAACTGGAAAAAAGAAAAGCGGTGGGACAACGCGCTTTCCACGCTTCGCTGTACCGTGGAACAAACCCGAAACTACCGCTGGATGGACGAGCGATCCTTTGTCATTCGCGAATACCTTGATAGGCACCCGGAAATCACAAGTTATGCCGCCGTTGACGATTTGTGTCTGACAAATTTTCTCGAAGGTCACTTCGTCCAAGTTCGGATGTTAAAGCCGGAAAACGTCGATGCCCTGATTGACATTCTTAAAAAGGACGACGGCCCCTTCCCGCTTCCGGGCGACATTCGCGCCATGCCCGAACTTGCCGTCATCCGCGAGCACTTGACGCCAAAAGGCTCGGACACCTCGTCGACCTAACGACTTCGGAGACACACTTCATGCAAATCCTTCTTGCCCGACCCCGCGGCTTTTGTGCCGGAGTGACGCGTGCCATTTCCATCGTCGAACGGGCGCTTGCTATTTACGGCGCTCCGGTTTACGTGCACCATGAAATCGTGCACAACCGAACGATTGTCCGTGCTCTCAAGGAAAAAGGGGCGGTCTTTGTCAATTCTTTAGCGTCCGTTCCGGACGGAGCAACCCTCATTTTTTCGGCACACGGCGTTCCCAAAGCCATTGAAGATGCGGCCAGAGCGCGTCCGCTCACAATCTTTGATGCCACCTGCCCCCTCGTGACAAAGGTTCACCGAGAAATCATCAAAATGCACGAAGCGGGTCTACCCGTTGTCATCATCGGACACAAAGGGCACCCGGAAGTCGAAGGCACTGTCGGTCAGATTCCAAGCGGCATCACGGTGGTCGAATCCGTTGACGATGTCGCAACACTGCCCGCGGGGCTTTCATCGCTTGCCTGCGTCACGCAAACCACGATTTCGGCAGACGATGCGGCCGACGTGACGGCTACGCTTAAAGCGCGTTTTCCGAACCTGGTCGTCCCGAAAAAGTCCGATATTTGTTATGCCACGCAATCGCGCCAGGATGCCGTCAAAAAGTTGGCGCGCCGAGTCGATTTGGTGTTAGTCATCGGGTCGGTCTCAAGCTCCAATTCCAATCGATTAAAGGAAGTGGCCGAACGAGCCGGAACACGAGCCTACCTCATTGAGGACGCCTCGTATTTAAACGTCGACTGGCTTGCCGGCATTTCTTCTGTCGGGATTACGGCCGGGGCCTCCGCACCGGAATTTCTCGTAGAAAAACTCCTTGAGCGCATCCGGGAAGTCTTTCCGAACTCCACCGTGTGCGAGCTCGAAGGACCCCCCGAAACCTATGCTTTCCCGATGCCCAAGGGCTTATGGAAAGAAGACCTTGAAAAGGAGGGTGGCAAATGAGTTTTTTTGCCGTCTCGGACGAAAATCAAGAATTCCTCGACATCCCGGCGCCCTGGGGGGCTGTGCGGCTCACCTTAGCCTTCGGAGAACTCTGGTCCGTTGCGTTTTCTTTAGATCCTCCGCAGCAAACGAGCGCAGTCAATCCGGCCCTGAATCACTGGGCCGACTTAACCGATGCGATGCTCCAGAGTGCCACGTCCCTGACGCAACACGAACGAGCGGCTTTATTTAGCACCCGGCGCTGGCAGGCACTTTCCCCCGTCAGTCGTGCGGTCCTTGAACGCGTTGCCGCAATTCCCCGCGGGCAATTTCGCACTTACACTCACCTAGCTCAAGAGATCGGGAACCCTAAAGCCGTGCGCGCCGTCGGACGCATTATGGCGAGCAACCCCTTTCCGATTCTCGTTCCTTGTCACCGCGTTGTCTCCAAACACATGCTCGGTGCCATGGATATGACAAACCCGAAATCCTTTGAAGGAACAGCATTCGGCGGCTGTCCGGAATTCGTGCCGATCGGCGCATGGCTTCGCATCAATGATTTGACGCACGCCTGAAGTTTTCCGAGCCGATACAATGCTTGGCACGAGGAATAAGTCATGACTAAAGCAAAACACGAAAGCGCGACACCGGCAACAGTCTGGTTAAAAGCACACGGCGTTACCTACAAAGAACACTCCTATACCTATGTCGAGCACGGCGGAACACACGTGACGGCCCAGGCCCTCGGCTTTGACGAACACGCCGTCGTCAAAACGCTGATTATGCAAGATGAAAACGCTAAACCCCTTGTCATCCTGATGCACGGCGATAAAGAAGTTTCGACCAAAAACCTTGCGCGTCAGACAGGGCGCAAATCCATCGCTCCCTGTGTGCCCGATCAAGCACAGCGCAATTCGGGCTACCAAGTGGGCGGAACAAGCCCCTTCGGCACGCGAAAGAAAATGCCCGTTTACGTCGAAAGTTCCATTCTCTCGCTTCCTCAAATACACATTAACGGGGGGCGACGCGGCTTTATTGTGACGATTGACCCGAAGGTTCTCACAGAGAAACTCGGAGCCGTTCCCGTGAACGTCGCCATCGACAAGGACTGAGAAAACCGATTTGACCTAAAACCATGAACCTACCTTTTGAACTTCTCATCGGTCTGAGGTACACACGAGCCGGACGACGCGGGCGTCGCAAAGACGGCTTTATGAGTTTTATCTCGACGATTTCAGTCTCGTCCATTGCCTTGGGTGTGATGGCCCTGATTATCGTTTTGTCGGTCATGAACGGCTTTCAAAAGGAAGTGCGTGACCGGATGCTCTCGGTCCTTTCGCACGTCGAGGTGGTGCATATCACGGGGAGCATCCCCGATTGGAAAGCGCTTTCGGAAACGATTCTGACGGAAAAACACACCGTGGCCTGCGCGCCCTATGTGGCCGGCCAGGGGCTACTGAATCGTCGCGGGAACTTACGAGGTATTGCACTGCGCGGAATCGATCCGACCTACGAGCCGCAAGTGAGCGACGTGGCCAAAACACTCGGAGAAAGCACGCTTTCGACCTTGAAAGCCGGAGACTTCGGCGTCATTCTCGGACGCGACTTAGCGCGCCTACTACGCGTTAACGTAGGCGACAAAGTCACACTCATCGTGGCTAAGGGTAACACCACACCGGCTGGCTTTGTTCCCCGCATGAAACAGATGACCGTCAAGGGTCTTTTTCAGTCCGGGCATTACGAGTTTGACAGCACCCTGGTCTTTACCCATATCGACGATGCGGCGGCCCTATTTCGAACGGGCGACCCGACGGGAATCCGCGTCAAGCTCGACGATATTAACTTAGCCCCCACAGTAACGCAGCACCTTTTGATGAAGCTTCCGGCCGACTACTACGCGACCGACTGGACACGCCAAAACAGAACCTGGTTTGCCGCCGTTCAAGTTGAAAAACGCATGATGGCCGTCATCCTCTTTTTAATCGTGCTCGTGGGCTCCTTCGGGCTGGTTTCAACCCTGGTGATGACCGTGACGGAAAAGCAATCGGATATCGCGATTTTGCGCACCCTCGGCGCCTCGCCCCAATCGATTATGACCATCTTTGTCATCCAAGGATGCATCGTCGGATTAATCGGGGTTCTTTTAGGTACGGGTTTAGGTCTTGCAATTTCCTGCAACTTAGATGTCATCGTCCCTGCCATCGAACATCTTTTCGGCGTTGAGTTCTTGCCGCGTGAGATTTACTTTATCAGCCAGATGCCGAGCGACCCGAGAGCCTCGGACATCGTGCCGATTGCCGTCGTAAGTTTCCTCGCAAGTCTTTTAGCTACCCTTTACCCGTCCTGGCGTGCTGCCCGGACACATCCCGCACAGGCCCTGCGTCATGAATGAAGCCATTTGTGTTGAAAATCTCGTAAAAACGTACGATGACGGAGCCGGCATCCGAACATCGGTTTTAAAGGGTGTGAGTTTTTCGGTCGCAACCGGGGAAATTGTTGCCGTCATCGGGGCTTCGGGCTCCGGAAAAAGCACGCTTTTGCATGCACTCGGGGGCTTGGATTCCGTGGACTCGGGAACCATCACCATTGCCGGCAAAACGCTTTCTAAACTTACCGAGGCCGAGCGCGACATCTTGCGTAACCACCACCTCGGATTTGTGTATCAGTTTCATCATCTGCTCCCGGAATTTACGGCCCTGGAAAATGTCGCCATGCCGCTTTTTATCCGGCGCCTACCCAAAAGCATTGCCGTTACGTGTGCCGAGCGGGCCCTGACCGATATCGGCCTGAAAGACCGCATGCATTTTCTGCCGAGCCAGCTTTCGGGAGGCGAACGGCAACGCGTGGCGATTGCGCGCGCTGTTGTCGGTGAGCCCGATTGCATCCTCGCGGACGAACCGACGGGAAATCTGGACGAAGACACCGCTGCCGGGGTCTTCGAGGGGTTTTTACGTCTGGCGCGTGAACGCAGCACGGCCATTGTCATCGTCACACACGACAAGACCATCGCCAAGCGCTGCGACAGAATCATTCGTCTGGAAAACGGCCGGATTGTTCCGGTGACCGATTAGGTCATGGTCTCGTTAATCGACACCCACAATCACCTCGATGCGCCCTCCTTTGACGCAGATCGAGAACTGCTTGTCCGGGAAGCCAAAGACGCGGGTGTCATTGATGCCCTCATTTGTTCGGGGATTCCCGGCGCTTGGGAAAAAACGCGCGCCGTTGCCCATCAGGTTGCCTGGCACTACGCCTTAGGGGTTCACCCGCTTTACATCAACGAGGTGAGCGATTCCGATGCTCTTTTACGTGACCTTACCGAGCGCATCGAAGCTTTGCTCTCTGACAATCTTTTTGCCGCCGTCGGGGAAATCGGGTTAGACGGCTTTGTCCCCGGCCTTAATGCGGAAAAAATGCTGACGCTCTTTCGGGGACAACTGAAAATTGCCGCCCGCTTTGATTTACCTATCAGTGTTCACACCAGGCACTGCGTCGATACGGTTTCTCGAGAACTCGCCCGACATCGGCCCACCGGCGGCGTCGTGCACGCCTTTAACGGCTCAGTTGAGCAGGCCAAGCGCCTTGTGGGTCTCGGGATGAAACTCGGGTTCGGCGGTGCGTTAACGTACACGGGAAGCCGGCGCATCCGGCGCGTTTTCACAGAGCTTTCGGACACGGATTTTGTTCTGGAAACCGATGCTCCGGATATGCCGGGAGCACTTCGTCGCACGGAGAAAGATACGCGTACGCACGTAAGCGACATAACGCGTGTTTTAGAGTGTGCCGCTACACTACGCGGTACCGATTCGGAAACAGTGGCTTACCTTGCAACGCAAAACGCACTCGAGGCGTTTCCGAGAATGTGTTTAGGGAAAACGCACTCGGTCGCTTTTTAAGAATTATGTCAGGAAAATTCCAGGGGGTGCCTCTTTAAAGGCGCCTAGATTATGAATTGAATTCGCCACCTGCATATAAAACAAGGGGCAAAGTCGGTTATTACGCACCCTACCCTTGCCCCTCAGAAAACCGATGCGGACGTGATACCTCACGTCCTTAAAGCCGCTCTTATGCGACGCACCGATTTATACGCAACTTCTTGTTACCAGACATAACGCAAGCCGACGTTCCAACGCCACTTTTCTTTGACATCACCGCCGTTTTGACGCTCAAAGTCCACATACGTGTAGGCATTGTCCGCAAACTTGTAGTTCGCACCGATACCCATCTCGTAGTACGTTCCGCCGATATCGTCCTTGACGGTCGAACACACGGAGGAATCGGAAACAAGACTCGCCGTAAATTCGGATTCGCCCTTAAAGTCGCGCAGAACGGAAGCACGGGCATAGACAACGCCCTTGTTTTCGTTAAAGTGCAAGCCGGTGCGAACACCTAAGCGTCCGATCAAAGCCTTGGTGTCTTTCTGAGAAATCGCAACGCCGTTACTCGTTGTAAAGTCATCGCCCTTGACAACACCGTAGGTGATTTCGGCCTGCGGTTCAACGAAGGCGACATTGGCAAACGGCACGTACCAGCCGAATTCGGCACTGGCACTGTAGGCGTTATTCTTCGACGTGCCGCTCATCACGCTCATGTCAAAGTCGCTCTTTAAACGGCTGTACTTGGCAATCACGTCAACAAAGGCACCGCCTTCATGGAGCCAAGAACCGTAAGCCGCAAGACCGTAGGCCTTATTGTCGGAACTGCCGTTCGCATAATCGGACGAACCGTCCGTGTACGTAAAGGCACCGCCGACCTTCCAGCCGTAGCCCACGTCGTAGTCCGAACCGACCTGAACGGATGTGCTCTTTGTGGTGACATCCTGACGGCCGTATTCTTGTTCAGACCCGTACAAGCGAACCCATGAGCCGATTCCTTCCGGACTTGTGCGCAATTCACCCATACGCTTTGTCAGGTCATTCATGTCATGACGCCAAGCCATCGTGCCCATGGCAGTGACCGAATTTAATGCAGAAAGCTTGGTGTTTTGAGCCTGCTCGACACCTTGAGACTGTCCTTCCACCATTGTTTCGGTGATTGCTCCCCTAACAGCACCTTCCTCAATACGATTCGTCTGGGTGATTCCACCTGTAGTTGTCGACACAGCAGACTTAAGCGCCGCCATTGTCTTTGTACTATCCTTGACGGTGTCGGCATTAATCTTCGGGTCTGTTACCGTCAGATTGGTGCTCTTGACAGCCTCGCCAATTTCAATCGTGCGAGCGACCGTCACACCCCCATCCTCCGCTTCGTTCGTTGTAACGTGAATCGTACCGCCTGTTCCGGTTACCTTTTCAATCTTAAGCGTCTGGCTTCCTTCGGTCACGTTGACAACGCCACCGTCGATATTGAGGTTATTAAGGGCTGTGTACTGGCTAGTTTCAGATTCCTGTGCAACTTCCGTAGCCATCCATTGCGCCCCATCTTTGAGTGTGAGAGTGGCCGACTTGACGACAAGTTTATCCGCTTCTGTGGGCTTTTCTTCCTTTTTTCCCCACTCAGTCAGTACGTTACCCTTCCAGAACGAGTCTTCACCCGAAAGCGTCACATTTACCGTGGCATCAACTCCCGTCCCAGATGTTGTTTTGTCATAGTTGAAGTTCAAATTCCCTTCCATTTGAACTGTTCCCGTGCCACTCTCATTGATGGTCACCTTGGAAAGGCCTCGAGTGAGAATTGCGTCTTCGGCCTTAATATAGACATTGCCAGCAATTTCAACATCGGATTGAGACATCGCCACAATTGCTGCTTGCCCAGCAGTAATCTTCACGTTCTCCGCTTTAAGCAATGCTTTGGCGAAATGCCCTTCCCGACCTGTCGAATTGTTCTGAGCCCAAAGGGCATAGTCCTTTGCATTAATTACAATTTCCTTGGTTGCATTGACAGTGAGTGTACCGTCAGTTTCAGGCAGGCCATTCGTGCCATCGTCATAGGGCAACAACACCAATCCATCGCCATTACTTGTGAGGTGGACACTTTCGGTTTCTGTCCCTCCGATTGTGAGCGAACCATAACCTTTCGTTCGTACTGCCTCACCTCCACCACTGTAATCAATGACAATTGTCTTACCATGAATCTCAGTCTCTGAACCTCGGTTGTAGAGTACCTGTTTTTTATTTGAGTCTTCTCCCTTGGAAATCGTCACACTATCAGTGTCCGTCGTACCGATGACTAACTTTGAAGACGAATCTGTCGGGCGATTGTCCGTATTGGCATCAATCACAAGGTCAGTACCTTTAATGACAATCGCTTTACCAGTCACGTCTGCTGTATATCCGCTGGAGACCTTGATGCTTGTGATGACATCGGAATTGCTAACGGCCTGTGAGGCATTAGCCGAGCTCGCATCTAATGCGTATTCTGCCGCGTGCCCCCCCCCAACAAAAGTAGCAAAAACTGCTACGGCCAAAATCGATTTCTTCATTGAAATTACTCCAAAAATTTCACGCTTAAAGAACAACTTTTTTGAGCAAAAAACACCGATTTACATCCTTCTTTTTCGGTGACACATGATGCGTCAGACAAGTCTTTTGAAGTTCTGAAGTCTTGCCGGACTGGTTCCCTTAACCCCAACAAAAACATCGTTGCTTTATCTCGGAACCCGCAATAAGATATTTTAAGGGTAGTTTCTTTTCGGTGAGAGGTTTTTCCCGACTTGGTTCTTCACGGTTTTACGGGAAAAATGCAGTTTTCGAGTTCCTTGCCTCTGAGACGAACTCCTCTTCCCATACAAATCATCATAGGCGCCGAGAGGCGGAAAACAAGAACTCCCTTCTTTTCCCTTAACGTAAAGCCGAGCGTCTTGCTTTCGTAAAGCACTAAATATCTATCAATATCATTGCATCAAGGCATGCTGCCCGCATGAACGAGAAATCACGCCGCCATTTTCATGCGATATACGTACAATTGAACGTAAAACTCAGAAAGCGTGGTCGTTCCTCTCGCGCCTGAGCATCCCGAATCACACCAGAGGAGTCGTAAATGTCGAAATACCCAACACAAAACTTGCGTACTGTCGCATTCGTCGGTCACGGCGGAAGCGGCAAAACATCCCTTATCGAAGCCATGTTGATGCGTGCCGGAGCCATTTCCGAATGCGGAAGTGTCGATAAAGGCACGACAGTTTGCGACAGCGATCCTCAAGAAAAACAGGTCGGGCACTCCCTGCGTCTTGCCGTAGCCCATATGGATACGGACAAACTCGGTCTTGACCCGGTCCGTATTCACGTCCTTGACACACCGGGATACCCCGATTACATCGGACAATGCCGTCAAATCCGCCGTTATTGTCGTCGACGCCACCAAAGGCGTCGAATTAATGACAGAACGCATGATGAACTGGGCCGAAAAACGCGGCCTTTGCCGCATGATTGTCATCAATAAGATTGATGTGCCGGGCGTCGATTTGATGGGCGTTTTAGACCAGTTGAAACTGACGTTCGGCGATGCGGTCATTCCTCTTAATCTTCCGACCAAGGGCATGACGCACGTCATTGACTGCTACAACACCGAAGAAGGCGAAAGCGACATCATGAGCGTCTCGGACGTGCACCGCGCCTTTATCGAGCGCGTGGTCGAAGTCGACGATGCCACGATGGAGCGGTACTTGGAAGAAGGCGACGCCGATCCGGCGAGCTTACACGCTCCGATTACCAAAGCGCTTCGCGAAGGTCACATCATTCCGGTGTGCTTTACAAGCGCCAAGAACCTCATTGGTATCCGCGACTTCATGAAGGTCATCATTCGTCACCTTCCCTCGCCTGCCGAAGCCAATGTGTCGCTCTTTGAAAAGCGTGACGGCACACCGATTCCCACGGAGCCGAGTGCGCAAATGCCCGTTCTTGCTCACGTCTTCAAAATCATCAGTGACCCGTTTGTCGGCAAGATCGGTATTTTCCGCGTCCATCAGGGACAGATTCGTCCGGGCTCGACCCTTTACATCGACGATTCCCGTAAGCCCATTAAGGTCAACAAACCCTTAATTTTGCAGGGCAAAGACACCGCCGAAACCGATGAACTGAATCCGGGCGATATCGGTGCCTTAAATAAGATTGACGATATGCACTACGGGGCCATCCTGCACTCGAGTATTCTGGACTTTGACGTGCGCATGAAGCCCTTGGAATTCCCGCAACCGATGTTCGGTCTGGATTTAACACCGCTTCGCCGCGGTGACGAAAGCCGCATGAGCGATGTCCTCAATAAGATGCTCGCCGAAGATCCGACGTTAAAGACATCGACCGACCCCGTTTTAAATAAGACCATGTTGCAGGGTCTTTCGGAGTTGCACTTAAGAACGGTTTTGGACCGTATGAAGGCCCAATTTAACTTTGAAGTGCAAACCTGCGCTCCGTCCGTTCCGTACCGTGAAACGATTAGCGGCAAGGCCGAAGGTCATGCACGTCACAAGAAACAGTCGGGCGGTGCCGGTCAGTTCGGTGAAGTGTATTTGCGTGTCGAACCCTTGGCCCGCGGCGAAGGATTCCAGTTTGTCGATGAAGTCAAGGGCGGAGCCATTCCGTTTAACTTCATTCCGGCTGTCGAAAAAGGCGTGCGCGAAGTATTGACCCAGGGCTTTATCGCCGGCTACCCGATGCAAGACATCAAAGTAACGGTCTACGACGGAAAATCGCACCCGGTCGACAGTAAGGAAGTGGCCTTCGTGGCCGCCGGTCGCAAGGCGATGCTTGATGCCCTTGCCAAGGCCTCGCCGACGCTCTTAGAGCCCATTGCAAAACTCACGATTACAGCGCCGACGGTCACGTTAGGTGACATCGCCGGGGACCTGGCGAGCCGTCGCGGTCAGGTGTTAAACACAGTTGCCACCAGCAGCACGTCGATGGAAATTCTTGCCACGGTGCCCTTGGCGGAAATGGACGGCTATGCCGCACGACTTAATGCGATGACGCAAGGCGCGGCTGTCTTTACCTTTGAGTTTTACGCGTACCAGCCCGCTCCCATGCAAAAGCAGCAAGAGCTTGCCGCTAAGTACCAGCGTAAAGACGAAGACGATTAGTTTGATGGATTAACCGGAAAGCCCATCCGTTAAGGATGGGCTCGTTATTTTATGAGTATTGCCTATTGTGTCGTGAGCGCCGTCGGCGTGGACGAACCCGGCGTTGTCGCCGCACTGTGTCAGGCACTGACCAAAGCCCATTGCAACATCTCGGACATGACCCAATCGAATCTGCGCGGTCAGTTCGCGAGTCTTTTCATCGTCGAAAAGCCGGCAGACCTTCAAAACGCCGACTTGCAAGACCTCTTGTGTCAGGCCTTACGCGATGCCTCTCTGCCCGTGACAGCCCAGGTTCTCGATTACGCCCAGGCCCCGACAGGCGTGAAACCGGAAAAAACCGAACCCTTTGTCATCAGCATTTACGGCGGCGACAGAAACGACATCGTCGGCACCTTTGCCACCCTTTTCGGCCAAGAAAAAATCAACATCGAAGACTTGCGCGCCCTGCAACCGAAAACCGGCGACTTCATGATTGTCTACGAAGTCCTGATTCCGACAACAACCGACATCGGGGCACTGCATAAGAAACTGATTTCCCGCGCCAAAGCCATGGGGCTGAACCTGACGCTGCAACACCGGGATATTTTCGAAGCCATTCACCGCGTACAGGTTGTCTAGGGAGGAATCATGCTGACAGAACGCGAAGTTATTTCGACCATCAACATGCTCCGAAGCGAGCACCTCGATGTTCGCACCGTAACGCTCGGGATTAATTTATTTGATTGCGCGAGCGAAAACTTTTCAACCTTTGAAAAAAAGGTCCGGTCCAAAATCGAACACTATGCGGGCAAACTCGTGCAGACCTGCAACGCCGTGGGCGACCGGTACGGGATTCCCGTCGTCAATAAGCGCATTTCCGTGAGCCCCATCGGCACGGTCTGCGCTGCATTTACCCGAGATCAAATGGTCAAAGCCTGTCAGGTCCTCGATTCGGCCGCGAAAGACGTCGGTGTGGACTTTTTAGGCGGGTTCGGTGCTCTCGTGGAAAAAGGCATGACGCCCGGAGAAAGAAACCTCATTGATTCGCTCCCCGAAGCCCTGACGACAACTGATCGCATTTGCTCGTCGATTAACGTCGGGTCGACCCGCTCGGGTATTAACATGGACGCCGTGTCCCTCATGGGGGAGCGTATCGTCGATGTCGCTCAGGCCAGTGCCGACAGAGACGGCATCGGATGCGCCAAACTCGTTGTCTTTTGCAACATTCCGCAAGACGTACCCTTTATGGCAGGCGCCTATTTGGGCGTCGGCGAGCCCGATGTCGTGATTGACGTCGGTGTCTCGGGTCCGGGTGTTGTCAACAAGGCCCTGCAAAGAGCCATTGAAAGCGCCGGCCGCCAGTTAACGCTCTCGGAAATCGCCGAAATCATCAAGCAAACGGCCTACAAAGTCACCAAGGTCGGCGAGCTTATCGGACGCGATGTCGCCGAGAAAATGGCGATTCCCTACGGCGTAGCGGACCTATCGCTTGCTCCGACCCCGGCTGTGGGCGATAGCGTCGGTGAAATATTCCAAACCCTCGGACTTTCCTCCATCGGAGCTCCGGGATCGACGGCTATCCTTGCCATGCTCAACGATGCCGTGAAAAAAGGCGGAGTCTTTGCCTCAAGCCACGTCGGAGGCCTTTCGGGCGCCTTTATTCCCGTCAGCGAGGATAGTTCCATTGAGGCAGCGGCTCGCACCGGAGCCTTGACGCTTGAAAAACTTGAAGCGATGACCTGCGTATGTTCTGTGGGATTGGATATGATTGCCATTCCGGGAGACACACCGGCTACGACCATCGCCGGCATGATTGCCGATGAGGCCGCAATCGGTATGATTAACTCCAAGACAACGGCCGTACGCCTCATTCCGGTTCCCGGCAAAGGCATCGGAGAGAAGGCCGTTTTCGGAGGACTGCTCGGAGAGGCGAGCATCATCCGGGTTCCCGGCGGTGATTCGGCACGCTTTGTCGCATTCGGCGGACGAATTCCTGCCCCGATTCACAGTCTGCGCAACTAAAAAATACGCTTGTTTTCGGAGGGAAAGCACACATGAAAATTCTGGTACCGATTGACGGATCTTCCTATAGCGAAAACTCCTTGGCGTTTCTCGCATCTCGCCGTGAACTTTTCGGCGAGAATCCGACCGTCGAACTCTTAGTGGTATTCGATTCGGTTCCCGGAAATCCCACCGAGTGCGCAGCCAAACGCTACTGCGAAGAAAAAGCGGCGGATATTTTTGCCCCGGCCCTCAAAAGCCTGGCCGGCAAACGCGTCACGCTGATGAAAACCGTGCTGATCGGCAATCCGGCCGATCAGATTGCCGGCGAAGCCGACCGACTCGGAGCCGACCTTATCGTGATGGGCTCACGCGGACGCACGGCTTTAGCCGGACTCTTTCTCGGGTCGGTTACAAACGGCGTCCTAAAACAAACCAAGATTCCGGTTCTGATTATTCGCGGACAAAGTGCCCCGCATCGCGAAGCGCTTCGCGTCGGCATTGCCGTCGACGGGTCGCGTTACGGTCTTTCTGCCGTACACCACGTGCTGGAAAACCGAGCGCTTTTCGGCAAAGACGCTGTCTTTTACCTGCTGCATGTGGCAAACGATTATGCATCGGCCGTCTACCCGGACATCTTCGGCATGACACTTCCGACCTTCTCGGCCCAAGAAATCGAAGCGATGCAAAAAAAGGAATTCGACGAGGTCATGACGCCCCTGTTGCCGCTTTTTGCCGAAGCAGGCATTACGCCCAAGACCGTCGGCCTTGTGGGTAACGCAGGCGACGAAATCGCCGCCTTCGCACAAAACGAAGGCTTGGATTTGGTTGTCATGGGGAGCCACGGCTACGGGAGAATTAAATCGGCCGTCATGGGATCGACGGCCACCCGCATTGCCTCAAGAGGAACCGTGCCGCTTTTAGTCACGCAAGTGGCCGACGACACGGATTCGCAACAAGGCGCTTGACCTTATTCGTAACGCACGTTGACGATGGCGTAGTGCATCACGCCCTTGGGGGCCGGGCACTGCGTCTCGTCGCCTTCGTATTTGCCGATTAAGGCACGAGCCAGGGGGCTGGAAATCGAGATGCGTCCCTCGCGGATATCGGCCTCGTCGTCACCGACGATTTGATAGGTCTTGGCTTGTCCGGAATCTTCATCTTCCAACTCAACGGTCGCCCCGAAAACAATGCGGTCTCCGGCATTTAACGCCTTCGGATCGATAATCTGCAAAAGAGTCATTTTCCCTTCGAGTTCGGCAATGCGCCCCTCGATTTGCCCCTGCAGATCCTTGGCGGCGTCGTACTCGGCGTTTTCAGACAAATCGCCCTTATCCCGCGCTTCGGCAATGGCACGAACCACTTCCGGACGACGCACTTTTTTCAATTCATCCAATTCCGCGCGCAACTGCTGTGCACCGCGTGTCGTAATAGGAATCCGTTTTTCCATAACAATTCTTCTCCGAGGTCGTTAAGGGACTCTTAACTACCGCTTGCGTCCCTTGGGAACAGTGCCCGGGACTTCATAAACAAAAATCTTTCTCCTGACTACTCAGAGTAGTTTTCCGGGGCCAGTTCCCGTTCAATCAGCTCAATCAAAATATGAATGACCTTGATGTGAAGCTCCTGAACGCGATCGGCCCAGTGCCCGGCCGGCGTGACAATCGCCACATCGGCGGCATCGGTCAGCTCAGTGGCATCCTTGCCCGTTAGGACAATGACCTTCATGCCCTTTTCTTTTGCATTAAGCGCTGCCTTAAGAATATTGCCGCTTTTTCCGGACGTTGAGATGGCAAGGAGCACATCCGTGGGCTTTCCGAAGGCCTCAACCCAACGGGAAAACACGTCTAAATATCCGAAATCGTTCGCGACACAAGCCATGTGCGAAGCATCGGCAATCGCAACGGCCCGGAAAGGTTGACGATTTTTGCGGTATCTGCCTGTCATCTCCTCGGCAAAATGCATGGCATCGCAAAGGCTTCCGCCGTTACCGCACGAGAAAACCGAGCCCCCTGCCATCTGGCTTTGAGCAATCAGATGCCCGGCTGCCGCAATGCGCCCAATCATCGCTTCGTTGTTGATAAGGGCGTCAAGACCGACCTGCGCCTCTTTTAAAGACGCTTTTACATATTGCTCATTCATCGTTAGCAAGGATTATTTTCTGAAAACAGACCGACCGCCAAAGAGCGCACCGCAACTCATTCGGACGACGATGCGGATTATACGTCTCATAGGAAAAAACTTTTGCCCGACAATTGCCCTTCTTGCGAGTTCAAAGCCGGATTCAGAACACGTCACAGGCCCCAAGTTTCAAGCCCTTGTAAATCACGGCAAGACGTGTGCGCTCGGTTTTCAAGCTCCTTTACGGAAATTCTCTCTGTGCTTCTATCCACGTCGGACTGCGCTTAAGAGCCTTTTTTTTCGGGCTGCTACGAAAGCCCAAGCACCACCGCTCTATTTCTTCGACCTTGTGACACGTTTTCGGGGGACTCTCAAAAGATTCTTCGGTTGTCTCTTTCGGCCTCGGGTCAGTCTTTATTGGCATCGGGCACAATCGCGTTGTATTCTCCCTATTCATTCAAACTGATACGCGGGTAACGCATGACGCAATCCGACCAACGAAAGAAAATCCTTCAGGCAGCTCTCTTACCGATTGCCCAAAACATGCTTGAAGTGGAATCCATCATTGCCAACGAAGTCAAAAGCGCCGTCAGCCAGGTGCACGACATTGCCTCATACATTACTCAGGCCGGGGGTAAGCGTATGCGCCCTGCCCTGCTGATTCTCATGGCACGTGCGCTCGGGGCCGATGAACACAAAGCCGCTTATTTAGGAGCCGTCATTGAAATCCTTCATACGGCAACACTCATGCACGACGATGTCGTCGACGAGGGACTCATGCGCCGGGGTCGCCCGACAGCCAACGCCAAATGGGGTAATCCCCAGGCCGTCCTTGTCGGAGACTTCCTTTACACACGGTCCTTTCAGATGATGGTCAAAACCGGCAATCTTCGCGTCATGCAGGCGCTTTCCGATGCGGCCAACCGATTGAGCGAAGGGGAGGTGCTACAACTGAAAAACGCACACAATCCCGATGTCGACGAGGCCTCTTACTTTGCCGTAATCGAACGGAAAACGGCCTGTCTTTTTGTGGCTGCTGCCGGCATGGCCGCTGCGATTTCTCCGGCCACACAAGCGCAAGAAGCCGCCTGTCGGGAATATGCCCTGAGACTCGGGAACGCCTTTCAGATTGCCGATGACATTCTCGATTACGCCGGCAATGCCCAAGCAACCGGCAAAGCCCTCGGTGCGGACTTGCGCGAAGGGAAAGTAACCTTGCCGCTTTTGTATGCAATGCAAAAAGCGGACGAATCCGATCGACGATTAATTCGTGAGGCTGTTCGAGCAGGTCACGGCGACTTTCAAGCCATCGAGGCCGTCATCGAAAAAACCGGAACTCTTAAGAGATCTTTGGCAACAGCCCATGACCAAGTTCGCCTCGGAAAAGAGGCAATTGAGCAACTACCGGGTGGACTTTTCCGAGATTCTCTGATAAAGTTCCTGACCCTTGCAGTTGACCGAGATTTTTAGGTCAAAAATGCAAAATTCGGGGTGTAGCTCAGCCTGGTAGAGTACTGCGTTCGGGACGCAGGTGTCGGAGGTTCGAATCCTCTCACCCCGACCAATTTCACGGAAGATGCGTCAAGCGCTTCCCCGAAGATGCCCTCCGATGCGAGGGCATTTTTGTTATAGTCAAAGGCGTTTTATTACGCACACGATCCTATGCCCTTCGTTGTCGGACTCACCGGAGGCGCGGCAAGCGGAAAATCCACAGCCGGTGCCCTTTTTCAAGCACTCGGCGCCGCACTGATTGATGCCGATGCCGTCTCGCATGCGCTCACGGGGCGCGATGGGAAAGCGCTTGGCGCCATTGAAAAAGCCTTCGGACAAGATTTCATTTCGGACGGCGCCTTAAATCGCCCTCGTATGCGAGAGCTTGTTTTTCACAACAAGGCAGCACGCAGCGAACTTGAAGCCATCTTGCATCCCCTGATTGCCCGAGAACTCAAGAAAGCCGTTTTATCGAGCCGGGGCCCCTATGTGGTACTCGAGGCGGCCTTGTTGGTGGAAAAGGACTCTTGGCGAACCCTCGTAAACCGTCTTTTGGTTGTCGATGTCCCCGAATGCGTGCAAATTGAACGCATGATGCGCCTTCGAAATCTTCCTGAGGCGACGGCCCGCGCCATTGTGGCATGCCAAAGCTCGCGCGAAACTCGTCTTGCCGCGGCCGACGATGTTCTTGTCAATACGGGAACGTTGCAAGAGCTAAAAGACGCCGTTTTGCGCCTACATACCCGGTATTTAGCGCTTGCCGAAAAAGCGTCGCACGGTTCGTAACAACGCAATGCCCCTGACGTTTTACTCACGGAAAGCACTCTTTGGTTCGGCGACCTCACCCGAGCGTAACCACAAAGGAATAATGGGGTAAACCGTTCTCAGGCTTGCAATACAAGGCTTAGCGCAGTTTTCTTTGGCCGCAAAGTCCGAAACTTTCGCGCCGAATCAATCTGTCGCTTTTGAAACGTTTTTTCGGCAGATTCGTTAAGATTGAGCCGAAAACACAAAGAGAGAATCGCCATGCTCGTGAAATGCCCGACCTGCAAACGTCTGCACGAATACGACGTCAAAAGCCCGTGGCGCCCCTTTTGCTCGGAGCGCTGCAAGATTATCGACTTAGGGGCTTGGGCAAGCGGCGCCTACCGCATTGAGGGCGCTCCGGGCTCAGCCGACCCGGAACTGTTAGCTGAGGAAGCCAAGCGGCAACTGACTCAAAAGGCCGAAGATAAATCCTCCTAGGCGGCGACAATAACGCCGTGTGCGCCGTTTCTTTGCCAGGCGTTAAGTTCCTCACGCTTTCCGAACACGTAAAGCGGTAGTTCGCTTTCTTGCGCGGCCAAAAGGGCTCTTTCCGACCCCGGTGTCGCAACCGCATAAAGAAAACCGGCCGAGGATGCCTCATGCACGGCCTCGGGCGTACTTACAATCACGCCGCGCTCGGGAATCAGCCCTTGCATATTTTCCAATCGCATGGCACCGGTCAGTCGGACCACGTCCGGCAAAGCCACGCGTTCGGCAATAAGCGGGTTCATCGGGAGGTTCTTTCGCCCGGCAAGCTCGGAAGGCGAAGCAATCCACGCAAACTCTTGATGCTCGAGGCTGCGAGGAGCCCCCTCCCAAGCGAAGCACCGACGAAAGTGCAGCCTTACATAGCCGTGCGGGTAGTCGTGCTCCATGACAAACCACGGGAACGATTCGCCGATTGTAAGACCGAGTTCTTCTTGAAGTTCTCGCGCGAGGGCCACCGAAGGCGTTTCGCCGGCTTCGAGTTTGCCGCCCGGAAATTCCCAGTATCCTGCGCACGGTTTTCCTTCCGGGCGAGAACCCAAAAGAAACCGCCCCTTCTTGTCGATTAAAACGCCGCAGGCAACTTGCGTGACAGGACGCCTCATCGCGGGTCCTCAAAAAGGCGACGCGCCAGGGAGGCAAGAGTCTGGGCAAAGGACTCAAAGCGCGGATCTTGATCGGTTTGAACCGGTTTCATCTCGGCTTTGCCGTTTGCAAACAAAAAGACCGCACACGAAAGTTCCGTGCAGATGCGTTTTCCGATTTGTCGTAACACGGCGTTCGATAATGCCGCATCCGTGAGTAAAAAGATACACGGCGGTTGCGCCTCTCCGGTTTCGGGGTCCTTGGCTTGCACGAGGCACGCTCCGGTCGAAACCTGCACGAACTCAATAAACGAATGGGTAGCTAGGCGTTTTCGAACGTCTTCCGGGTCAATGGAAAACGTGGCTCGCACATCGACGGCAACACGCCCGGCGTCTTTGACAAACGAGGCGCAAGCCCCGTCGGCAAAAAGCTCTTTTCCGAAAACGATTTTTTCTTCTTTCATGGCATCGAACAAAAACGGCGCAACAAGAAAAGCCCTGCCACGCCGCCTTGATAGTTATCTTAACAAAAACCGAATTTAAGCCAGCCGTCCGTGGCAATCCTTGTACTTCTTACCCGAACCGCACGGGCACGGATCGTTGCGTCCGACATTGGAAAAATCAATGCCCGCGGCTTCGGCTTCGCGTTTTTGCTTGGCAATGGTTTCGGCCGAGTCGTCCTGAACCTGAATCTGCACACGCATGAGAATGCGCGAAACGGATTCGGCGATATTGTCAAGGAGCGTTTCGAACATCGAGAACGCCTCACGCTTGTATTCCTGCTTAGGCTGCTTGGCCGCGTAGCTTCTCAAGAAAACGCCCATGCGCAAGGCATCCAAGGCCTGCAGGTGCTGTCGCCACATCGAGTCAATCATCTGCAGCAGGACGCTCTTACTGAAATTGGTCCACGATTCGTGTCCGACGATTTCTTCTTTTTCACGCAAGACGCGGTCGCTTTCGGCTAAAAGCTTATTGAGCAAATCCTCATCGGTCGTCTCGTTACTTTCCTCGAGCATCGCCTGCATGGGAATATCCAGACCCCACTGCTCTTTAAGGACCTTGGTCAACCCGGCCAAATCCCACTGCTCTTCGACGGTTTCAGCCGGCACGTACGAGCGGAACAACTTCGTAAAGTACCCATGGCGCAGTTCCTTCATGCCCTCGGCCACGTCGTTATTTTCCAAAATCTCGTTACGCAAGCGATAGATTTCCTGACGCTGATCGTTTTGGACGTCGTCAAATTCCAAAAGCTGCTTACGGATGTCGTAGTTATGACCTTCGACCTTACGCTGCGCCGATTCAATCATGCGGCTGAGCATCTTCGATTCGATAGCCACGTCCTTTTCAAGTTTGAGCCTGTCGGCAATGGCGCGCATTCTGTCGCCGCCGAAAATCCTAAGGAGTTGATCTTCCATCGAAAGGTAGAAGACGGAACTTCCCGGGTCGCCCTGTCGACCCGAACGGCCGCGGAGCTGATTGTCGATACGACGCGACTCGTGGCGTTCGCTACCGATGATGCGCAGCCCCCCGGCCGCCACCACCTCGTCATGTAGCTTGAGCCAGTCGGCCTTGACGGCATCGGAGCGCTTTTTCTTTTCTTCGTCGCTTAGTTCATTGTCAAAGTTAATTTCATCTAAGCGCTTGTTGATTCCGCCGCCCAAGACGATATCGGTACCGCGACCTGCCATGTTCGTGGCAATCGTGACAACACCGGGGCGTCCTGCCTCGAGAATGACCTGAGCTTCGCGTTCGTGCTGCTTGGCATTTAACACGTTGTGGTCAATACCGAGTTTGTCGAGCATCTTCGAGAGGCGCTCGGAGTTTTCAATGGAGGTCGTACCGACCAAAACCGGTTGATGACGTGCATGGCAGGCCTGAATGTCGCGAATAATGGCCCGGTACTTTTCTTCTTCAGTCCGAAAGACCTTATCTTGCTCGTCGACACGAATCATCTTACGGTGTGTGGGAATTACGACCGTTTCCAAGCCGTAAATGTCCTGGAATTCGTAGGCTTCCGTATCGGCCGTACCCGTCATACCCGCCAGTTTCTTGTACATGCGGAAGTAGTTCTGAAACGTAATGGAGGCAAGCGTTTGGTTTTCCTGCTTAATCTCCACGCCTTCCTTGGCTTCGATGGCCTGATGCAGACCGTCGGACCAACGGCGACCGGGCATAAGGCGCCCCGTAAACTCGTCGACAATGACAATCTCGCCGTTTTGAACCACGTAGTGCTGATCGCGATGGAAAAGCGTATGAGCGCGAAGCGAGGCGATTAAGTGGCTCATGATCATGATGTTTTGCGCCGAATAAAGACTCGTGTTGTCTTTAATCATGCCGCGCTCAATCAAAATCTTTTCCACGTGCTCGTGACCGGCATCGGATAGATACACCTGATGCTGTTTTTCGTCGACCCAGTAGTCGCCCGGTCCTTTTTCTTCCTTCTGACGAATCAACAGTGCCGGGATGTCGTTGACCTGACGATATAGTTCCGTGCTGTCCTCGGCCGAGCCCGAGATAATAAGCGGCGTTCTCGCTTCATCGATTAAAATCGAGTCCACCTCATCGACGATGGCATAAAAAAGGCCCCGCTGACGGCGGTGGCTCACTTCGTACTCCATGTTGTCACGTAGGTAGTCGAACCCGAATTCGTTATTGGTGCCGTACGTCACGTCGGCCGCATAGGCCTTACGCTTACTTTCGGTATCCTGCACGGACGACAAAATCGTGCCGACCGAAAGACCCAGGAAGTTATAGACGTGACCCATCCAGGCCGCATCGCGCGACGCCAGGTAATCGTTTACGGTCACCACGTGCACGCCTTTTCCGGCAATAGCGTTCAAATACACGGCCATGACGGCTGTCAAGGTCTTTCCTTCACCCGTGCGCATTTCGGCAATCTTGTTGTCGTTTAAAACCATTGCGCCGATTAACTGCACATCGTAGGGACGCTGTCCGAGGACGCGAAAACTCGCTTCCCGAGCAACGGCAAAGGCCTCGGGCAAGAGCTTTTCCAACGTCTCGCCCTTGGCATAACGCGCACGGAACTCTTCGGTTTTTTGCGCGAGCTCGGCATCGGTCAATTTCTGAATCGCAGGCTCAAGCTTATTGATGAGCGCGACCTTGCGACGGTACTGCTTAATCAAACGCTCATTACGGCTACCGAAAATCTTCGTCAGGAATGAATCAAACATACGGAAAATGAACCCTAAAAAATCGATTTGCAATCAGCAAGAACGGCACCTGACTTTCTTTAAGGCAGGGACCGAATACAGAACGTGCATTATCGCACACGGCAATTCGGTTAGAAAGCGCAAAAAACCCGTTAAACTGCGCCTGAGCCAGGCTTCTTGCACGCGTGAGTCCTTATGTCGACACCATCGAACAATTACCCCAAACGCCTCTCCGAGTATGCCCTCGGGGTAGCAGGCGGTGCCGACACCTTAACTCAGACCCTTGCAAACTCCAGGCGCGTTTTATCCATCCTCTCGCCGATTCTTCAAAGCGTTTGTCGCGGACCGGATTGGACGGACATTTCTCATGTGCGCGTGACCGATAAAAAAATTGTTTTATTCGTCCCCAATGCGTTACAAAAGACAAAATTGCGACAGGTTTTGCCGCGTCTTGAGGCCGCCTTGCAGGAAAAAGGGTTCGTTCTGGCGCTCGATATCGTTGTGCGTCCGACCGTCAAGCCCCTTGACGTCGGGGTTGTCCCAAGCACGTCGCCGGCGCGAACCGGGTCTCTAATGGGGGCCGAGTGCCTTGAAAAAGGCGCAAAAACCATACGCGATACAGCCTTGCGAAACGCCCTTATGTCGCTCGCAAAGGCCTTGCGTCAGACTTCCTAAGAAACGATTTCCCAAGCGTCTTTCTCGGCAAGCACCGTGCGGAGCAACCGATTATTCAGCCCGTGCCCGGATTTGTAGGCGCTGTATTTGGCGTAAAGGGGGTGTCCTAGGACGTATAGGTCCCCGAGAGAATCGAGGAGTTTATGCTTAGCGAACTCATCGGGGGCTCTTAGGCCCTCGGGATTAAGAATCGCATCGCCTTCGACGACAACGGCATTTTCAAGCGACCCGCCTAAAGCTAAGCCCACGGCGTGCATTTTCTTGACGTCTTCGGCAAAGCAAAACGTGCGTGCGTACGCAACCGATTGGACGTAGTCATCGCGCCCGGAGAGAAACGAGACGGTCTGGACGGTTTTGTCAATCGCAGGATTATTAAACGCAATCGTAAACTCGGCGGCAAAGCCCTCGAAAGGTTCAAGTTTGGCCCACTTGTCGCCCTCGGTAACACACACGGTCTTTTTGATGCGGCAAAAGCGGCGCGGTGCGTTTTGCTCAACGACGCCGGCGCGCTCAATTAAGTTCGTATACCCTAAAGCCGATCCGTCGAGAATCGGCGTTTCCGGAGCATTGACCTCAATGAAAGCGTTATCGACCGAAAGACCGCTGAGTGCACTCATTAAGTGCTCGATTGTGGAAACGAACACATTTCCTTCAAAGACAGCCGTCGCAAGGCGTGTGTCATTAACACGCGTAGCCAAAGCGGGTATCTCAACTGCAGGCGTCATGTCCGTACGGCGAAAGCGAATTCCGAAATCTTCCGGCGCCGGCAAAATGCGCATTACGATGTCTTTTCCCGAATGGAGTCCAATGCCCTTTACCGTGGCCTCCGATGCCAACGTTGTTTGCTTGACCATCGACAGGGTCCCTTTACTTTTTCTCGCTGTTGTTGCGAATAAAGGTCGGCACATCAAAAGAAGACGACGCATGTCCGGCCGGGTTCTTCCAGAAGGGCTCGGCAACGGTCGGCGCAGCCGGAGTCTGTTCGGTCGGCGCCGTCGGCGCTTGGTCAAACTGAGTCGGAGCACTAGGAGCCTTGACATCGGCTTTAACCTGAGGTTGCACGGCCGGCTCGGGAGTTGTCGTTGCCGCGACCGGTTTTGCCGCCACGGCCGCCGCATTATTGATGATAAAAGGTTTAAAAGCCGTCGCAACGCCGGCTTCCGATTCGGGGGTGTCTAAGCCTGTTGCCACAACCGTCACGCGAAGCTCTTCGCCCATATCGTTATCAAACGCCGTACCGACAATCTGGATGGCGTCCTTGCTGACGAAGTTCTTCATGATGGACATCACTTCGCGCACTTCGCTTTGCTTCATGGTTGCCGCCGAAGCCGTCACATACACCAAAAGACCGCGGGCGCCCTGCAAATTGGCCCCCTCTAGGAGCGGACAGGTAATGGCCCGTTCGGCCGCTTCGTGCGCACGGTGGTCGCCGGCGGCTGTCGCCGTTCCCATCATGGCCGTTCCGCGCGCGCCCATCACGGTCTTTAAGTCCTCAAAGTCCACGTTAATCAAGCCCGGCGTGTGGATGATTTCCGCAATGCCGTTACAGGCCTTGTAGAGCACGTCATCGGCCGCGGCAAAGCAGTCGAGCATCGTGGCGTCTTCCCCGACCTCTTCTTCGAGTTTGTCGTTCAAAATAACAATGAGACTGTCGACCTTGTCTTTTAAGTTTTCGATGCCGGCCTGTGCCTGACGCATGCGACGCATCCCTTCAAAACCGAAGGGTTTGGTCACGACGGCAATCGTCAAAATCCCGAGCTGTTTGGCAATTTCGGCAATTACAGGGGCGGCACCCGTTCCGGTTCCGCCGCCCATGCCGGCCGTGATAAACAATAGGTTCGTGCCCTCTAAGGCCTCGCGAATCTTTTCGCTTGCTTCCTGAGCGGCCATGGCACCGACTTCGGGTCGTGCTCCGGCCCCGAGACCCGTTTTCCCGAGCGGAATGATGATATCGGCTCGCGAGCGATTTAAGGCCTGCTGATCGGTGTTAGCGGCAATGAACGTGATGCCCCGCGCCTCATTGTCAATCATGTGCTCGACGGCATTTCCGCCGCCGCCGCCCACGCCGATGACTTTGATGACTGCGTTAAACATTTCGGGCTGATCATTAATAATCTGCAAAGACATCACATTTCCTTGTTCACGAAACTAACCGGTGCGTTCCGAAGGCACATTGAACCGTTCGGAATCGACCGAATAAAAACAAACGGCGAACAAACAATCGCGGTTTGCCGTTTCTGTCCCGATCGGGCAGAAGTTTTTGCAATTCTACACAAAAAGACCCGAGACCCTGAGCCTGAAAAGCGCCTCGAAAGTGCACCTTTTGCACCCTTTAAAAAAGAAGGCCCTGGTGCGAATTGACCCACTCAATCGGCTTTTCTCCGTGCTGAACGAAAAAGGCATCGGCCTGCTTGAAATGCCCGCATCCGATAAAGGGAACCGGCAGGCGCCTTGCTGAAAGCGGAGACGGATGATTGGCCTTTAAAATCAACGTCTCGCCGACGGCGTTTTCCCGAATCAGTGCTTCTTTAGCCTGGGCATGAGCCCCCCAGAGCATAAAAACCCGAGGGCGCGGCCTCTTAAGGAGCGCCATTAAAAGAGAATCCGTAAGAGCCTGCCAACCGAAGTTACTGTGGCTTGCCGGTGCTCCGCACTCGACGGTCAGCACCGTATTAAGAAGCAAAACACCCTCGGACACCCAATCTATCAGATCCCCGTTTTCCCGCACAGGATTGGCGTATTCCCCGGCAATTTCTTTAAAGATATTTTTTAGACTCGGGGGCAGCCGCTTTAACGATTGCGGCACGGAAAAGGCCATGCCGACGGCCTGCCCCGGTCCGTGGTACGGATCTTGTCCGAGAATGACAACGCGGGTGTCCTCGGGGGTAATCTCCCGCAACACGCGCAAGGGATCGCTCGGGAAAACCGTCGCCCCGGCGAGCATGCGCTCTTTGAGTTTTTGCGTAAGAGCGTTGCCTGCCGGTGAGGCAAAAAAAGCCGTAAGGGGCTCAGTCCACCCTGTCGGGTACGGACCCCTGACAAAATCAAGACTCTCTAATGCTTCCGGCTCTTTTTCGTGCGTCACGCCCGATCCTTTGCGCCGGCAAACCCTTGATGCACACGCGTGCAGACTGGTTGCCGAGGTTTTTTATTTTACGAAGAAAGAGCCGTTTCAAACCCGAGCGTGCGACACTTTCATGCGCCTAATACGTTCAAGTTGCCGTTTGCCGTTGCAAGAAGACGGACCTTTGCTATAATCCGCTTCCTCTTACGGGGTGTAGCGCAGCCCGGTAGCGCGCCTGCTTTGGGAGCAGGATGTCGGGAGTTCGAATCTCTTCACCCCGACCATAGAGGTGGCGTACGTCCCGGAACTGCCCGTAGCTCAGTTGGATAGAGCATCGGCCTTCTAAGCCGAGGGTCGCTGGTTCGAATCCTGCCGGGCAGGCCAAAAAAATTTAACGGTGGGTGTAGCTCAGTTGGTAGAGTCCCGGATTGTGATTCCGGTTGTCGTGGGTTCGAGTCCCATCTCCCACCCCAGTTTCAGCCCTCTCGGAGAGACCTCCGGGAGGGTTTTCTTTCCCGTCAGTCGCTAAAGTCCCCGTAGATAAGTCCGCGCAAAAACCCCATGATGCCGCTACGCGACCGTTCTATCTGATGTTCGCCGATTTCGCGTTGCTTTTGAATCTGAGCCAAAACCCCCATCACGGTGGCGTCTTCCGGGTCGGTTAAAGAAAACCGCGTGGAGCGCACCCGCAAGGGCTCGCCGATGCGCACCGGAAGACCGTAGGTTTTCCGAATCATGGCATCGAACCCGGGCATCTTGGCCATACCGCCTGTGATGACAACACCGGCGGCAGCCCGCCCCAACCAGTTATCCCGCAGTAGGTGGATTCTTGCAATCTGCTCGATGATTTCCTGGGCTCTCGGCTTAATGATGCCGACGATTTCGCGAGCCGTAATTACGCGTTCGGTCCCCGTGGCATCGTGTGTGTATCGAATCTGCGTGAACACGTCATCGGGGCGGTCGTCTAAGTGACCGTACGCCAACTTAATTTCCTCGGCTGCATCGAGCGTGCAGCCGATTCCCGAGGCAATATCTCGAGAAAGGTAACGCCCGCCCATAGGGGCGACGGCCGTGTACTGAATTTGATTGCCCCGATAGCAGGCGATATCGGCCGCGCCGTCCCCAAAATCAATCAAAATCACGCCGAGTTCTTTTTCCGTGGGTGTCAGGCAACTTTCGGCACTCGCCCACGGTTGCATCACGACGCCATCTAGGTCAAGCCCGGCTTTGCGAACGCATTTGGCTAAATTGACGGCAATGCTGTCTGACCCGATTGCCAGGTGCACATGCGCCTTAAGAACCGTTCCTGCCATGCCGACCGGATCGCCAATCATCGTGTCGTCATCGTCAATCGTGTAACCCTTAACTGAGTGCATCACCACCGTATCGGATTCGTGCTTTAACGCCGGGTCAGTATCGGCGTCATGAATCTTCGGATCGAAAACCATCGCAAGCTTTGTCGCTGCAGCCACATCCTCGCGCGTAATCTCATCGCCCGAGAGCACGAGTTTTCCGATTTTGTTGACGCAGTGAAGGTTTTTTCCCGTAAAAGCTGCCGTGACATGGGTAATCGGGCAACCGGAAGTTTCGCTCGCTTCCTGGACAGCACGCCGAATTGATTCGACGGCGCTTTCGATATCTTGAATGCATCCGTCGACAACCCCCATGGACGGCACCTTGCCGATGCCGATGACGTCGATTTGCTTGGGCACACTGATGTCGGCAACGGCAATTTCGACCTTGCTTGCGCCGATGTCGATTGCGACAACGACATTGTCCGGTTGTATTCCTTCCATCTAGCGGCCCCCTAAAGAATTCTCGTTACTTTCAAACTGCGAATTCGGCCAGCGCGCTGCAAAGGCATGCTCGTAACGCGCATCGATAAATGACGGGCATCCGCGCAGTGTCTCGCAGACCTGTTTGTAGTAATCCAAAACCAATTGCAAGCGCTCGAAAACCGTATCGGAACTCACGGCTCGCCCGAGCTCGATGCGTAGCGCCGTGCCGCGCGGCATCACCAGAGTAACAGTCCAACTGCCTCGATAAGAAACGGCAACGGACTGAACGCGGGCTCGTGCCTTGGCGGCAATGTCTTCAAAACGCTTTAAAAACCGAATCGCTTCCGGAGCATACTCGACGGTATCGTCCAAAATAAGCGGGAGCATCGCCGTTTTACCAGCCTCCTCAACTAGCGGCATAAACACGATGCCTTCCCGGGAAACCAGTCGCCCGTCTTCCCAACGCGCCACAGGGTCTAACCGCGTGACCGTCACACTGATCGAATCGGGCCAAACACGCGCAACCGTTGCGGACTTGACCCACGTCAGGCGTTCGACGGCCTGCTTAATGACGTCCAAGTCCTGTGAGAAAAACCCTCCTGTTAATTCGGCCTGAACGGCGCGACGCACATCGGCCACAGCCCGTGCATCGGACTCTCCTGTGACAACAAGCTCGCGAATCTCGAGCGTCGTGCGGCTGATGCTGACAATCAAAAAGAGCACCCCCGCCAAAACTGCGAGGCTCCCGAGACCGATTGCAAGAAGGCGTCGATTAATCTTCACACGATTTCGCCGATTTCAAAACTGCGTTTTCTCGGTCCAGTGCGGCCGCATCGAGAACGCGCAGCACCAGATCTTCGTAACTTAACCCGACGGCACGAGCGGCCATCGGAACGAGTGAATGCGGCGTCATGCCCGGGCTTGTATTCAATTCCAGGAGCACAAACGACCCATCCTCGCGCATCATCACGTCAATGCGCCCCCAGCCGCGTGCACCGAGCACGGCAAAGGCTTTTTCCGAAGCTGCGGCAACCCGGGCTGCCACCTCGGGCGCAAGCTCGGCCGGGCACACGTAGCGCACGGCATCACCCCAGTACTTATTTTTGTAATCGTAGTCGCCTTCGGGCGCCTGAATATCGATAATCGGTAGGGCTTTGCCGTCCAAAATCGACACCGTTAGCTCCGAGCCGTAAATCCGCTCTTCCACAAGGACGTCCGTGTCGAATTGAAGTGCTTCTTCAAGCGCCTGACGGATCTCTTCAAGCCCGGCGTTATGTAGGCGCATAACGCCGATCGAAGACCCTTCGCGCGAGGGCTTGACAACAATGTCGCCCCCGAGGGTCTTTAAAACGTCAGCGGCTTTTGATGCGCTTGTGACAACCATGCCGCGCGCCACCGGAAGACCGGCAGTAGCCCAAAGCGCCCGTGTCAAGGCTTTGTCGATGGCTACGGCACTGGCTTGGACACCGGCTCCCGTATACGGAATCTGTAAGTATTCCAAAACACCCTGAATCGTTCCGTCTTCACCGAACCGACCGTGAAGCGCAATGTAAGCGCGATCGAACTTTTCCGTGACAAGGCGTCCGAGACCTTCAGCCGGGTCGACGGCCACAGCGTCCACGCCGCGCGAGAGCAACGCTTTTAGAACGCCCGAGCCGCTCATGATGGAAATCTCTCGCTCGGAACTGACGCCCCCCATTAAAACGGCCACGCGACCGTATTTCGTTTTGTTATCCGTCATTTGGACTCCTTAACGAGCATCGCCGGAACACGACCGACCGATCCCGCTCCGATGGTTAACACCACATCGCCGTCCCGAACCATCTTATGAACGGCCGCCGGAACATCTTCAATATGCGGGCAGAAAATCAGATTATTTTGTCCGCGAAGCCGCACGGCATGCGCCAAGGCGCGCCCGTCGGCGCCGACAAGAGGCGCCTCGCCTGCCGGATACACATCGGCTAAAACAACGGCATCGGCTTGGCACAACAAATTGACAAAGTCTTCAAAGCAATCGCGCGTGCGGGTGTAACGATGCGGCTGGAACACAACCAAGAGGCGTTTTTCGGGCCAGGCCGTGTGCACGGCGGCAATCGTCGCTTCGATTTCGTGAGGATGGTGGCCGTAGTCGTCAACGAGGGTAAAAGAGCCCGTCGCTTGCCCCTCGGCGTTGCGGATGGGCAATTGCCCGTACTGCGCAAAGCGACGACCGACGCCGGTAAATTCAGATAAGCCCTTGACAATCGCCTTGTCATCCACCCCGACAAGTGTTGCAACGGCAACGGCGGCAAGAGAATTGGTGACATTGTGTAGGCCCGGAAGATTCAACACCACCGGAAGCGGAGCGTGCCCGGGACGCAAAATCGTATAGGCTGTGCGCGTTCCTTCGCTTCGAATATCGATGGCGCGCACTTCGGCCGCTTCCGTAAGGCCGTATCCGATAACGCGCCGCGTCACACGCGGGATAATCGAGCGCACGTTCTCATCGTCCACACACAGCACGGCCACACCGTAAAACGGTAGACGCGAGAGAAACTCGACGAACGCATCCTTAAGTTTATTAAAGTCATGACCGTACGTATCCATGTGATCGTGGTCGATATTGGTCACAACCGACAAAACGGGCGTTAAGTTTAAAAACGACGCATCGGACTCATCGGCTTCGGCCACGAGAAACTCCCCGGCTCCGAGCCGAGCATTAACGCCCGAACTATTTAAGCGCCCGCCGATGACATACGTCGGGTCTAAGCCCCCGGCCGCAAGAAGCGTGGCCGTAAGTGACGTTGTCGTCGTTTTGCCGTGGGCTCCGGCAATCGCAATGCCGCGACGAAGACGCATCAGCTCGGCAAGCATGACGGCGCGCGGCACCACGGGAAGTTTGCACGCCTTGGCGGCAACCACTTCCGGATTATCAGGCTTAATGGCAGAGCTGACGACCACGGCATCGGCTCCTTCGATGTTTTCGGGTTTATGTCCGATATAGACCTTAGCCCCGAGCGCCGTTAAGTGATCGGTAACCGAGCTACGGGCAATATCCGACCCGCTCACCACGTAGCCCAAATTAAGAAGCACCTCGGCAATCCCGCACATTCCCGAGCCGCCGATTCCGACAAAATGCAAATGCTTGACAACAAACTTCATAGAAAAACCAAATCCATCGTTCCGTTAATAGGGGCGCTCTTTTAAGTCGCTCACATGTTCGATCATATCGGCAACGGCCTGAGCGGCATGCGGGCGGCAAAGATGCCGGGCGTGGCTGGCCATATCCAAAATCTTCTCTCGCTTGAGCGTCATGAGCGTTCCGAAGAGGTGTTCGGGCGTGAACTGCGGCTGTTCGACCATGATGGCGGCGCCGTTTTTCTGCATGTAGCGCGCGTTTCCGAGTTGGTGCGAAGTCGTGCCGACCACAAGAGGCACAAGGATACTTGCGGCACCGGCGGCACAAAGTTCAGCGACGCTGGTGGCACCGGCTCGGCAAATCACAAGGTCGCTATCGCGATAGGCAGAGGCCATATCGTCGATAAAGCCCACAACCTGAGCCTTGACTCCGAGTTCCTTGTAGCGCGCCGCAACCGAATCGACCCAGCGCGCACCGCACTGATGGACCACCGTCGGGCGCTTTTCGGGATCGAAAAACGACAAGGCCTTCGGAACCGTTTCATTTAAAACCTGAGCACCGAGACTGCCTCCGAAAACAAGGAGTTTGAAAGGACCCTCTCGCCCTTGCAACCGAACCTCGGGCGCTTCAATCGCTTCAATATCAGCTCGCACAGGGTTACCGGTAATCTTTCCGCGGACACCCGCGAGCGACCGGGCACTTCCGGCAAATCCGCAGGCCACGCCCCAGGCGTCTTTTAAAATCATTTTGGTCGACAAGAGGACATCGGCATCGCAATTCATGAGAACGGGCTTAATGTGATTGACCTTAGCCCCTTCGTTGACGGGAACGGCAATGTAGCCGCCCGTTGTAAAAAACACATCGGGCTTTAATTTACGGACGATGGAGCGACAACGATACCCCGAGAACAAAAGCTTGATGCCGCCTGTGATGAGCCCGCCAAGACCGTGCCCGCGCACGCCCTGAAAATTAAGACCGATAAAGTCAATGCCGTCTTTGGCTACAAGAGGGCCTTCCATGCCCTTTTGCGTGCCGATCCACGTCACACGCCACCCGCGTTTTTTCATTTCGCGTGCAACGGCCAGACCCGGCATCACGTGCCCGCCTGTGCCCGCTGCTGCAATCAGTAAGTGTTTGCCTGACAATTTAAACTCTCCCGCCGCGCATCAAAATGCGATTCTCTCGGTCCACGCGTAACAAAAGCGCAACGGCGGCTATTGTAGCGATTAGAGACGAACCGCCGTAACTGACAAAGGGGAGCGTCAGCCCTTTGGTCGGGAACATGCCGGTCGCTACCCCGAGATTAATAATGGCCTGAAAGCCGATCCAGATGCCGACCCCTTCGGCCACAAGCCCCGGGAAGACCCGATCTAACTTAATGGACTGACGACCGATGGCAAAGGCCCGACGCACGAAAAAGTAAAACGCAACGACAACGACCACGACGCCGACAAAGCCGAGTTCTTCCCCGATGACAGCCATAATAAAGTCCGTGTGCGATTCGGGTAGATAGTGAAGTTTTTCAATCGACGCGCCGAGTCCGACCCCGAACCATTCGCCCCGTCCGAACGCAATGAGCGAGTGGCTTAATTGATAGCCCTTACCGTAGGCATTACCCCAGACGTCCCAGTACGAAATCATGCGCTCTAAGCGCCAGGGCGAAAGGTAAATCATCGAAAACCCGATGGCGATGGCCAAAATGAGAACGGCGGTAAAAATCTTTCCGTCCAAGCCCCCTAAAAAGAGCACGCCCATGGCAATGGCAATAATCACGGCCGTCGCCCCTAGGTCCGGTTGCACACCGATAAGACCTGAAATCACGGCGATGATGATGAACATCGGTGCCAAGCCCTTAGTCACCGAATGCATGTACTCTTGGCGCTTGACGGTAAAGGCCGCTGCTGCGATCAAGACGGCGAATTTAACAAACTCGGTTACCTGAAAATTCATCGGTCCGAGGGCAATCCAACGCCTCGCTCCGTTCACGGAGCGCCCGATTCCCGGAATCAGCACGATGATTAAAAGAAAAATGGCAACGCCGGCTAAATACGGGGCAATGCGCATCCAAACCCGCATCGGCGTACGGTAGACGGCAAAGCCGGCGATTAAACCGATGACGATGTTAATGATTTGGCGAATGAGAAAGTGGTACGGAGCGGTGTGATACTTGGGACTATCGGAAAAGGAAATCGTCGCCGAGTACACCATCAGCACACCTAAGCACAAAAGAAAGGCCGTGACGCACAGAATTCCCAAATCCATACCGTCGGGTCGGACGCGGCGTGAGCTTTTTCCGCCCAAAAGGCGCGTCTGAGCCCCGGTCCAAATCGGGGATTTGTTGGCGGTGTCTTTCTTAAGGCCGAACACGGTTAGTCTGCCTGTTCTCGGGCGGCAATCTCCTTAGCACGCGCAATAAAACGCGCGGAGCGCTCCGCGTAATTTTTAAACATATCCCAGCTCGCGCACGCAGGGCTTAAAAGGACCGCGTCCCCCTCGCGCGCAGCGGCATAGGCCATATCAACGGCTTTTTCAAAATCAAAACCGGCACTGGCAACCGGGACGTTGAGGCCCTCTAACACCGGCGCAATCCGGTCGGCATCGCGCCCGATTAACACCACAAAGCGCGCGTAATCGGCCACGGATTTGGCAATATCGGAAAAGTCCTGTCCCTTGGAGTCGCCCCCTAAAATAAGCGAACACTTTTGGCCCGCGGCGCCGAGCCCCTCTAAGGCCGCACAGGTCGCGCCGACGTTCGTGCCCTTGGAGTCATCGATAAATTCCACACCCGAGGCAGTCTTTAAGACAAACTCCACGCGGTGGGGTTCGCCGGCAAACGTCGTGAGGGTCTCAAGGGCCGCCGAAAGCGGAATTCCCACGGCTTCCGTTAACGCGATGGCCGCAAGAGCATTCATCGCGTTGTGCTGGCCGCGAATCTTAAGCGATGAGGTCGGCATTAAAAGGCGCTTTTGCTCGGGCTCAGGTGACAAAAGAAGGCTGCGGCGGCGATTTGCCGTCTCTTTGACATAGGGAATTTCCGAAAGCCAGGTTAGCCCTGAGTCCTGTGTAAGGCCGTATTGACCGAGGGCAACCGGGTCGGACACGCCGAACGTGCGAATGTCGGCACCTTCGGTTGCTGCACGCATACTCGCTGCATCATCGCGATTTAAAACGCGCACGGTCTTTTCAGAAAAAATGCGCCGTTTGGCCGCTTCGTATTCGGCCATCGAACCGTGCCAATCCACGTGGTCTTGCGTGAGATTTAAAAACGCTGCCGCATCACAATCAAGACTAGTTGTCGTCGCGAGTTGAAAACTCGATAACTCCAGGACCCAAAAATCCGGCAGTTTGCCCTCTTCAAGCAAACGGTCAAGTTCGCAGACCGCATTCGGTCCGATGTTTCCTGCCGTACAAACCGTGCGATTGGCTTGGCGAACCATCAAGCCCGTAAGCCTTGTTGTCGTCGTCTTGCCGTTAGTGCCCGTTACGGCCACAACCTTCGGCCGGTACCCCTGCGTTTTATTAAGGTGCGCAAGCTCGCGTGCAAAAAGTTCGATTTCTCCGAGCACGTCCATACCCGAGGCGCGGGCTTTAGCCACAAGGAACGAGGCTGCCGAATGCTCGGGCGAAAGGCCCGGACTTAAAACCAGGGCATCGCACCCGTCAAGAAGTTCAAGGGGTAAAGAGCCGCCCGTAAACGGCACATCGGGAAATTCCTGTTTAAATTCTGCCAAAGAAGACGGGCTTTCCCGCGTATCGGCCAGCGCCACAGTCCAGCCGCGCCGCTTTAAAAACCGCACGGAAGCAATCCCCGATGCTCCGCACCCTAAAACCAAAGCCTTGCTCATACTCTTTGCCTTTACCGAATCTTTAATGTCGAAAGCCCGATCAAAACCAAAATAAACGTGATAATCCAAAAGCGCACGACAACTTGCGTTTCCTTCCAGCCCTTAAGTTCAAAGTGATGGTGAATCGGGGCCATGAGGAAGACGCGTTTTCCGTGAGAAAAGCGGAAATACGTCGTTTGAATAATCACCGAAAGCGTCTCGACAACGAAAATGCCGCCCATGACCGCTAAAACGATTTCCTGACGCGTAATGACGGCAATGGTCCCGAGGCACCCGCCTAACGCGAGGGCTCCCACGTCTCCCATAAAGACTTCGGCCGGGTACGTGTTAAACCATAAAAACGCAAGACCCGCACCGGCCAGGGCCGCACAGACCACCACAAGCTCCCCGGCACCCGGGATGTACGGGAAAAAGAGGTACCCCGAAAAGTCCGGACGCCCGACCACATAGGCAAAGATTCCCAACGCCGAGCCGACCATCACACAGGGCAAAATCGCCAGACCGTCCAGCCCGTCCGTCAGATTCACGGCGTTCGACGTTCCGACAATGACAAAATACGTGAGGATGATAAATCCCCAAATTCCGAAGGGAATCGCGACCTCTTTGAAAAAGGGCACCATAAAGTCAAGCTTCGAAAGCTCGTTCATGGAAAAGCCCCCCTGAACCCACTGCGCAAGAGCACTCCAGATATCGGCGTTACTCGGCATCGAGACGGCAAAAGCCAGATACACGGCAGCCGAAAATCCCACCAAGCTTTGCCAAGCGAACTTTTCTTTGGCGCTCATGCCGTTGGGGTCATGGTGGACCACCTTGCGGTAATCATCAAACCACCCGATCAGGCCATAACAAAGCGTCACAAAGAGCACAACCCACACAAAGCGATTCGATAGATCCATCCATAGGAGTGTTGAAATCCCGATACTCACGAGAATCAGCACACCCCCCATCGTCGGCGTTCCGTCTTTGGCTAAATGCGTTTTGGGTCCGCACGAGCGCACGGCCTGCCCGATTCGCATGGCATGCAAGCGCCGAATCACCCAGGGAGCCGCCCCGAATCCGATGGCCATCGCTGTTAAGGCTGCCATCAGGGCGCGCAAACTCAAATAATTAAAAACACCGAAGGCTCTCACAGACTCGGAAAGCCATTGAAACACACTTAAAAGCATCCGTTTAATTTCCTTTCTTCGGGTCGGTTGTCACGGCTCGGACAACTGCATCTAATCCCACGTAGTGACTCGCTTTCACAAGAACCGTGCACGGGGTTTTGATGGCCTCTTGCACCGCACGCGTTAAATCCTCGCGCTTTAAATAAAAGTGCGCTGCGGCGCCGGCCGCCCCGAGGGCGTCTTTCATGGCCTTACCGGTCAAATAAAGCGCATCGATGCCCTTATCTTTGGCGTAGCGCAACACTTCCTCGTGAAAATCTTGACTTCTTTTTCCGAGTTCACCCATTTCTCCTGCGACCAAAATGCGCGGAGAGGGCATTGTAGCGAGCACATCGATGGCCGAGCGCATACTGTCGGGATTGGCGTTATAGGACTCATCGATTAAAAGGGCACCGCTCTCAAAACGGTAAATCTTTCCGCGCCCGGCAAGGGGTGTAAAAGAAGCAAGACCGCACGCAATGTCCTCAAGCGTAACGCCGGCCGCAAGGGAGGCTGCGGCGGCAGCGACGGCGTGTTCGCCTGCCATAGAAAAATGAAAGCGCGTCACGCCTAGGGGCGTTGTGAGCACCAGGTCACCCCCTTCGCGCACGGCTTGAACATCGGCTACACTCACTCCGGCCGAATACGTCAGTACACGGCATCCGCGCGCCCGGGCAAAATCGGCCCAAATCCGATAACAGGAATCGGTAATCGGTAAAACCGCACACCCGGTTTCCGGAAGCGCCACAAGCGCCATCGCATTTTCCCGAGCTGATCCCTCAACGCCGTCAATATAGGCTTGGTGTTCTCGCTGCGCATTCGTGATGACGACAACCGTCGGAGCAATCCAACTGGCAAGTTGCGCCATCTCGCCTGCGTGATTCATGCCCGCCTCGATGACGGCAATGCGGGTTTTCTCGGTTAATTCCAAGAGCATGCGCGGCACGCCGACGTTGTTATTTAGGTTCCCGCGAGTGCAAAACGCCTCTTCGCCTGCGTAGGAAGAAAGAATCGCCCCCGTCATCTGCGTTGTCGTGGTTTTGCCGTTTGAGCCGACAACGGCAATCAAGGGGAGCGAAAGACGTCGCCTCCAGAATCGTGCCAGACTCCCGTACGCCTCGGCCGTATCGTTCACAATCAGTTCCGGACACGCAGCTCCCACGGAACGGTTTAAAACCAGAGCGCCGGCCCCGGCTTTTTCAGCGGCAAGCGCATAGTCGTGCCCATCGATTTTCTCACCGACGAGTGCGACGAAAACCTCACCTTTCGCAACCGTGCGACTGTCGGTTGTAATCGAAGAAAACGTTTGACGCGTGCTCCCCTTAAGGGCGACAAGGTTGCCCGTAAGAGCCTCACATAGGTCGCTTAATGTCCAGTGTTGATTCGTTGGCTCGCGCATGGCTCTTTTATGACGTTAATTTTTCTCGAACGAAACGCTCGTTGGCCGCTTCTCGGACGGTTTCCGCATCGCTAAAGTGGTGTTTGACGCCGGCAATTTCCTGATAGTCCTCGTGCCCTTTACCGGCAACAAGGATAATGTCCTCGGGTCGGGCCTGACAAAAGGTCTTAATAATCGCCTCACGACGATTGAGGATGACGACAGGTGCCGGGTTTTTCATCCCGGAACAGACATCGGCGGCAATTTGCGCCGGATTCTCCGACCGCGGATTGTCACTTGTGACCACCACGCAATCGGCATTTTGTTCGGCAATTCGTCCCATCTCCGGGCGTTTGCCGTGATCGCGATCGCCGCCGGCGCCGACAAGAATCCACAGTCGTCCACCCCGCTCGCGCGCTGTCGGACGAAGAGCCGCCAGGGCTTTTTCAATCGCATCGGGCGTGTGGCAGTAATCGACAACGGCAAGCGGCATCCCCGGGCGCGTAAAGACCTGCAATCGCCCGGCCGGGGGACGTAATTGCGCTAAATTCTCAAAAACCGCTTCCGGGGCAAAACCGGCTGTCAGGGCAACCCCGGCCACCGCAAGTAAGTTATAAACATTAAATAGCCCGAGAACCCTCGCGTGCAAGTCATAGGACTTCCCGTCCCAAAGCACTTCAAAGCACATACCCGATTCGCTCGAACGAACGCGTCGTGCAACAAGGCGCTTGACGGGAAGGTCTGTAAGGTCCTTTTCCGGTGTGACTCCTTCGATGCAGTACCCGACTGTCGTCACGGTCCTTTCGCACGTTTTTTTCGCAAGCGACCGACCGAAAGCATCATCGAGATTGATAACGGCGTTTTTAAGATCCGGCCAATCAAAAAGGATGGCTTTGGCTTTCCCGTACGCCTCAAAGGTCTTGTGGTAGTCCAGGTGATCGCGCGTTAAGTTCGTAAAGACCGCCGTCTTAAAAGACGCGCCCGAAAGGCGCCCCTGCACAAGACCGATGGAACTTGCTTCAATCGCAAAAGCCTTGGCCCCTGCTTCCTTTAAATCATACAAAAGTCCTTGGGTGCTCACGGCATCGGGCGTCGTTAAGGCCGGCGCCTTAAAGGAAGACCCGAGGAAAAACGTTCCGATGGTTCCGATTGCTGCGCACGGCATCGAAAGCCGGGTTAAAAGCGCCGCACACCAATGGCTGATGCTCGTCTTGCCGTTCGTTCCCGTTACGGCTGTCCCGTAAAGAGTATCCGACGGATTGCCGTAAAAGTCCGAGGCAATCGTCCCTAAGTGACGTCGAAGGTCTTTAACTTCAATCACTTCGATTTCACTCGGAGCAAGAGGCACCTGACGCTCTTCGGTTAAAACCGCGCGAGCCCCGCGTGCTGCGGCCACGGGCACAAACCTCAGGCCATCGGTTTTTTCACCTTTTAATGCAACAAAAACGTCGCCCGAGGCGACATCGCGAGAATCAATCCGCAAATGGGCACCCGCACCGCATCGTGCGTGGAGCCAGTGCTCGACCGCCGATCGTTCTTTAAAGACTTCCTTCATGCCGAATCCCTCGAATTGAGATTCCGGGACCCGCCACGTAGTCCGGCGCATCGGGATTGACACCGATCAGGCGCAACGCCCCGGCCATCACTTCATTAAAGACGGGCGCCGCAACCGTGCCGCCGAAATAGCTTCCGCGTGTCGGCTCATCAATCATCACGGCCACAATAAGGCGCGGGTGACTGGCAGGCGCCATGCCGATAAAGCTTCCGACCGCAAGCTTATCGACATACTTACCGTCACGTAATTTATTAGCCGTACCGGTCTTACCGGCTACCGTGTAGCCCTGAACGTTCACACGCTGGGCCGTGCCGCCTTGTAAAACCGTATTGCTCATCATAGTCCGCATTTGACGCGCAACTTCCGGACGGAAAACCTGCTGCCCGACGGCTTCCCGCGGACTCTTTTTAAAGGTCAAATCAATTACGTCTCCGTTACGCGCCAGGGCCGTGTAGGCCCGCACCAGCTGCATGAGCGAGACCGAAATCCCGTAGCCGTATGAAATCGTGGCTTTTTCCACAGGGCGCCACAGATTGCCGCGGCGCAATTTTCCGCGAATCGCACCGGGGAAATGCACATTGGGTACCTTACCGAACCCTAAAGCATCGTACGTAGCCCACAGGTCTTCGCTATTAATTTCGAGTGCAATCTTGCAGGTGCCGATATTGGATGACTTGGAAACAATTTGGCTTACGGTCAGCATGCCGTAGTTGTGTGTATCGGAAATACTCCTGTCGCCGATATTGAGAACCCCGGGTCCGGTTTCCACGAGTGTATCGGGGCGAACAATCCCCAAGTCCAGGGCCTTGGCAATCGCAAAGGGCTTCATCGTGCTTCCGGGCTCGAACATATCGGTTAGAACGCGGTTACGCACGTTTTCAATCCGAAGATCTTTGCGCTGGTTGGGGTCATAGGTCGGCCAGTTATTCATCGCGAGGATTTCGCCTGTGTGCACATCGGCCACAACAACGGCTCCGGCCTTAGCACGGGCATCTTCCACAGCCCGGCGCACGGCCTTGTAGGCAATGTATTGCAAGCGCGAGTCAATTGAAAGCACCACGTCGCGTCCGCGTGTGGCTTCCTTAAGCCACGCGCTGTCGATACGCTGACCCAAGCGATCGCGAATCACATAGCGCATGCCTTTTTGGCCGGAAAGCGTCTCGTCACACGCAAGTTCCACGCCCTCTCGCCCGTGGTTATCGGTATCGGTGTAGCCGACAACATGCGCCGAGACTTCGCCGTCCGGATAGTTGCGCTTAGATTCATCTTCGTCGTAAATCCCCGGAATGCGCAGGTCGGCAATCTTTTGCGCGGTTTCTAAGTCCACCTTTCGCGCTAGGTACACGAAGGTACTTTCCTTTTTGCTTGTGAGCTTACCTAACAGGGTTGAGGTCGGCACCTCAAGGAGCGAGGCTAATTCCTTTAGCTGCCCCTTATCGGCTCCGAGCGTCTCGGAGGGAATCGCCCAAATGCTTTTCGCGGGAATGGAACTAGCGAGTACGATGCCGTTTCGATCGAGGATCCGTCCGCGTTGCGCCGGTACGGGAATTGTGCGTGCGTAACGCTCCTCGCCTTTTTTCTGCAAAAACTCGGTCTGAATCCCGCACTGCAAATAGGCCGCTCGGCACATCACGATTCCGAAGACCACCGTCATCAGGCAAAAAAGCTGCCGGCTGCGTTTCGGAGAAATCTGCACGCCGAGCATCGAATCGATGCCCGAACTTTCATTGCGACGCGGCGTACTGTCGGCGCGCAAGATTGCGAGCGCCTTCGCGCGCACTTTGTGCCATATCCACGTTAGGTCCACGCGTTTCATTTGTGCACCTCAAGGCGAATGTGGCTAAGTTTGGACGCGGGAACCTGAATCATGACCGTATTGGTGACATCGGCATTAACGTACCCGAGGGCACCGGCCCGTTCAATGACGTATTTAGGAAGCGCTGCTTTCGATAGATCAAGCGCAAGTTGACTTGCCTCGTCCGTCAGGGCGTGATGCACACGCTCGGCCCGCTCTTTTTCCGCCGTAAGCGTGCGTACATCATATTGCATCCGAACAAGCGCAAAGCAACTCAGGAGCAAAACAACGCCGCTTGCCACCGCAACGACGGTCAAAACGCGATCGGAAATTTGCGTGAGGCTAAAGCGCATAACTCTCTCCTTCACGCCACGGCTCATCGGTGCGCGTTCCCATTCGCAAAACGGCACTCCGAGAGCGAATATTTTCTTGAATTTCCTCACGACCGGGCAAAATCCGCTTGCACGTACGCCAAAGAGGACGCGGAAGGTCACACTCGGGAAGCACGAGGCGAGAATCGACTTGCGGGTGTAGGCCGGACGCAAAAAAGCGCTTGACGATTCTGTCCTCAAGCGAGTGAAACGCAATAACAACCAAGCGACCATTCGGGTTAAGTAAGCTTCCTGCGGCATTTAACGCGCAGCGCAACTCGCCGAACTCATCGTTTACAGCAATCCGAATGGCCTGAAACGTCCGTGTAGCCGGGTGCTGAGCCCCGTCACGCAGACTTCTCGGGATGGTCTTTTCCACAAGGCGCGCGAGGGCGCCCGTCGTGCGAATCGGACCTGCTTCCTGCGCTTTGAGAATTGCTTTGGTAATGGCTTTGGCATACCGCTCCTCGCCGTACTCACGGAGCACGGTTTGGATGCGTGACTCATCGGAAGCCATAAGCCACTCGGAAGCTGTCGGCCCGGTCCCCTGATCCATGCGCATATCTAAGGGGCCGTCGGCGCGAAATGAAAAACCGCGACTCGGGTCGTCGATTTGCGGGCTACTGATTCCCAAATCCATCAGGATGCCGTCGACTTTTTCAATTCCGCAAGACGACAACACCTCTTTCATACGGGAAAAGGGGGAAGCGATCATCGTAAAACGGGGGTCGACCACGTTTTTCGCAAACGCTACCGCTTCCTTGTCGCGATCAAAAGCAAAAAGACGCGCCTGCGGACTCAAGGCATTCAGGAGGAGCCGCGTGTGACCGCCCCGACCGAATGTCGCATCGACATAAATGCCGTCACGATTGCCGATAAGAGCCGCCGGAACGTCACGTGCCAGAACAGGCACGTGTGTCAGGGACACCTTTGAGTCGCTTAAAACGCTCATCGTCGCCCCCTAAAATCGAAAACTTTCGGCTGCCTCGCCGAATCCTTTTTCCAGCCCGCTCTTTTCTTGTTCCAAAAGACGCGTGCTATCCCAAATTTCCAAGTGGTCGCCCAAACCGACAAGCGCGACCTTGCGCGTCAGACCACACAAGGTTCTTAACTCACTTGGAATCAAAATGCGACCGACGGCATCGATTTGCAGGTCGACGGCACTACCGAGAACGATTCTTTGGAAGACACGCGAGGCATACGGCAAGGCCGTTAACGCCGCCCTCTTTTCTTCCCAAAGCGCTCTCGGATACAGCAACACACAGCCGTCCGGGTGGCGCGTCAGCGTCACATCGGAAATCTTGAAAGCCTCGCGGTGCCGTGCGGGGATTCCGATACGGCCGCGAGAATCAAGCGTCAGTAACGATGTTCCTTGGAACACGTCCAATTCCTCTGTGCGGATTGAAGGCAAACGATGCGAAGGGAAACCACTTTTTCCCACTTTTCTACCGAACTCTACCACATTCTGCTTAGCTCGGCGAATCCGGGAAGAAATAAAATTTATTCTTTTAAATCAGGGTATTCATGTTTGATTTCCCCATCAGAACTCTAATTCGCCGGCCGGAACCCCGAGTAATTTTTCTCGAGAGCGCACATAGTCGGGAAGAACTTCCTGTACGGCTTGCCAAAACCGAGTCGAGTGGTCCATGTGTTTGATGTGCGTAAGTTCATGCACGACGACGTAATCGATTACATCATCGGTAAAGAAAATGAGGCGCCAGCACAGGCGAATCGAGCGATCGGCTGAACAACTTCCCCACCTTGCGTGGGTATTCGAAAGACGCCAGGAGCGCGGCGTAAGACCCGTTTTTGCCGTCCAATACGTCATACGCTCGCCGATGACGCTTTGCGCCTGACTGACAAGCCAGGCCAGGGCGGCTTCGCGAATGCGACTGACTTCAGCTGTCGGGGGAAGCGCAAGAGCCAGGGTTTTTCCGTCCGAAAGAAGCCCGGTCTTGGTCACTCCGAGCACGGCAAGGCAAAGGCGCGAGCCCCGATACGGAATCATTCCTCCGTTTTCAAAACGCATTGCACCGATCCCTTCCCTTTCACGCCATGCGGCGCGCTCGGCAAGTTTCTTTTCAATCCAGGTGCGCTTTTGAGCGATGATGCGGTCGATTTCCGTTTGACTGACGTAGCGAGGGGCCGAGACTTCCAGGCCCGCCGGCCCGATGCGTAGCCCGACCGAGCGACGTCGTACACGTTTTAGAACATAAGGAATTTGAGGCGTAAGCGTAAGAGTTGCTTTGCCTTCGCTTCGAAAAGAGAACGTCGTCGGCGCCTTATTTTCGGACGCGTCAAATAGCGAAAGTTGCTCAGGAGAGAGATGCGTCATAAAACCGCGGGTTTCCGATGCGGCGCACTTCTTCTTCAATCCAGGTGCTCGCAAGATAATTGACTTCGTTAAAGTCCCTACCCTGTGTATCGATAGCCGGCCCGATGGAAACAATAATCTTACCCGGTGTCTTTTCCAGGGCGTTTTTAGCCCAAAATTCCCCGGAATTAACGGCAATCGGAAGCACCTTCGCCTTTTGCCGAACGGCAAATCGAGCGCCGCCTGTCTTAAAGGTGCTTGTCGCCCCGGGCGCAACTCGCGTGCCTTCCGGGAAAATGCCGATCCACCAACCGGTATTTAAAAGGCGTGCACCGCCGTGCATAATCTGCTCGAACGCCAGGCGCCCGTTTTTGCGATCGATTGGAATCATTTGCATGGACTTGGCTGCCCAGCCGAAAAACGGAATCCAATGCAGCGACTCCTTGTACACGTAGGCAATGTACCCGGGAATGTACGCCGGAAGAAAAAGCGTTTCCCAAGCCGATTGGTGCTTACAAAAAATCACGACGCGCTCGCCGGCTACAGGAACGTTCTCAAGACCCCGCACCTCAAACTCTAGGCCGCAGATCACTCGTGCACACTGCACGGCAAAGCGCATGTAAGGTCGCTCGAAGACGTCGTAGCGCCACTTGGCACTTGTTACGGGCCACGTGAGAAGGCAGCCGATGCCGACGGGCACGGCTGCAATCAGTAGGAGCGCGTAATAAAGAAGCGAACGCAAAAGGCGCATACGACACGACCCCTAGTTAGCCAGATGCGAGAGTTCGGCCACACTGTTCATGAGCACATTCAGGCGCTTTAACAGGGCCTGACGGTTGGCTCGAACAGCCGGGTCTTCGGCATTGACCATCACATCGGCAAAGAAGCGATCAACAGGGGCTTTTAAGGGCGTAAGCGATGCGAGCATCCCTTCGTAGCCGCCGTTTTCATACAAAAGGCGTGCCACGGGTTCGTGCTCGCAAAGGGCCTTATAAAGCTCCTGCTCGGCAGGCTCCTTGAGTAACTCCTCGCTCACTGTGTCGGAGATGTCGCCCGTGACCTTCTTTAAGATGTTGCCGATACGCTTGTTGGCATCCGATAAACTCTGAGCTTCCGGAAGCATCATGAACTTTTTAACCGCTTCAATGCGACGCACGAAATCGGCGGGCTTAACGATGTGTTTGGCAAGAACGGCATCGACTTCCTGAGCCGAGTACTCTTCATCACGAAGCATGACCCGCAAGCGATCGAAAAAGAACGTCATGAGGGCGTCGGTCGCATCCTTAACGCCGGGCACGGAAAGCTCGACGGCAAAGGCGCTTTTCACGAGGTCTTCCAAACTTAGATCCAAATTGCGCTCGATAATCATGCGCAAAATGCCGAGCGCATGGCGACGCAACGCAAAGGGATCTTTATCACCGGTCGGCAGCAATCCGATACCGAACATACCCGTTAAGGTCTCAAGTTTGTCGGCAATGGCAACGGCCATCGACACGGGCGTACTCGGAAGGGCGTCACCGGCAAAGCGCGGCGCATAGTGCTCGCGCACGGCCAGCGCCACCTCCGGGTCTTCCTTGTCGTTTTTCGCGTAGTACTCACCCATGATACCCTGTAGTTCCGGGAATTCCCCGACCATCAGGGTCCGCAAATCGGCCTTAGCCAGGTACGCCGCACGCTTGGCTTTTTCTGCATCGGCGCCGATTTTTCCGGCAACCGAGGCCGCAAGCTCCATCACACGTTTGACGCGATCGGCCTGCGTGCCGAGTTTGTTGTGGTAGACAACGTGTTTAAGACCCTCGACGCGACTAGCAAGAGTTTCCTTGCAGTCTTCCTTATAAAAGAACTCGGCATCGGCAAGGCGGGCACGTACGACACGCGCATTACCGGAACGAATCGCCTCACCGCCGTCTTTGGCCTCAATGTGCGAGACAAGGCAGAAGCGATTCATCAGGTGTCCGGCGGCATCGCGCATCGGGAAATACTTCTGATTGGTCTGCATCGTCAGAATCAAGCACTCTTCGGGAACGGCAAGGTACTTTTCTTCAAATGTCGACGTGTAGATAACGGGCCACTCTGTCAAGGAATTGGTTTCATCGATTAAGGCTTCGGGCGCAATGAGCGTCCCGCCGTCCTTGGCCGCTTCCTTCTTAAGGAGGTCAACGAGAACGGCACGGCGACGCTCGTAGTTCGCGATGACTTTGCCTTTTGTTAAAAGCGTTTCTTCGTAGTCATCGGCTCGATCAATCGCAATGAGTCCCTGGGTGTGGAAGCGATGTCCGGACGTAACGCGGTCGGCATGAAGACCGAAAAGCGTCACCGGGACAACGTCTTCCCCATAGAGGGCCGTCAGGTGCTTGACCGGGCGCACGAACTGCACGGTCGTTACGCCGTCGGCCAATTGATAATTCATCACTTTCGGGATGGGAAGCGCCTTGACGGTTTCTTCCAAAATCTTTTGTAAGCCTTCGGCCAAAGTCACTCCGGCACGCACACCGTCGTAATACAAATAGGTGTTTTTCCCTTCCGTCACGTGCGATAGCTCGGAGACGGGGCAGGAAATTTCCAAGGCGGCCATCTTCTTACTTAAAGCGGGAGTGGCCTCGCCGTCGAAATTTAACCCGACCTGAACAGGAACAAGTTTCTGACGGAACGGCTCATCGGGGGACTTAGCGAGCACATCGGTCACGAGAACGGCCATACGGCGCGGCGATCCGAAGGGCGTTACCTCCGAGGCCGGTCCCGTAAAGTGCTTTTCGCGCAGCCCGTGAAACACACCCTCGGCAAACGCCGCTGAAAGCTTCTTGAGTGCCTTCGGGGGCAACTCTTCGGTCTGAAATTCAACAAGCAAACTGGTCATTTCTTTTCACCCTTTTTATTTTGCTTTCAACATCGGGAAACCGAGCCGTTCGCGCGACTCATAGTAACTTTGAGCCACGGCACGGCTCACGGCACGGATGCGGGCAATGTAGGCCGCACGCTCGGTAACGGAAATCGCACCACGGGCATCCAAGAGATTAAATGTGTGGCCGGCCTTTAAAACCATCTCATAGGCAGGAAGCGCAAGTTTGAGATCCATGAGGCGCTTGGCTTCGCTTTCAAAGTAGTCGAACTGCCCGAAAAGTTTCACAGGGTCACTTGCCTCAAAGTTGTAGATACTCTGTTCGACTTCGTTTTGGTGGAACACGTCCCCGTAGGTAAGCGTTCTGGCATTACCCGCGCCGTCCTTCCAGTTTGTATAGACCAAATCGAACACGTTATCGCAGTTTTGTAGGTACATCGTCAGGCGTTCGAGCCCATAGGTAATTTCGCCCGTGATGGGTTTACATTCCAAACCACCCACTTGCTGGAAGTACGTAAACTGTGTCACTTCCATGCCGTTCATCCAGATTTCCCACCCGAGACCCCAAGCTCCGAGGGTCGGGTTTTCCCAGTTGTCTTCGACAAAGCGAATGTCATTGACGAGCGTATCGATTCCCAGAGCCCGCAGTGAATCCAAATACAAATCCACAATATTGACGGGAGCCGGCTTTAAAACCACCTGGAACTGATGGTGCTGATGCAATCGATTGGGGTTTTCGCCGTACCGGGCATCCTTCGGACGGCGGCTCGGTTGCACATAGGCGGCGCGCCAGGGTTCCGGACCTAAAGCCCGCAAAAACGTTGCCGTATGGCTCGTGCCGGCACCGACTTCAATATCAATCGGCTGCAAAATCCCGCAACCTTGCTGATTCCAATACTCCTGCAGACGCAGGATGACTTCCTGAAAGGTAATCATAATTTCCTTTTCGTGAGTTCAAGACCCATTTGAGACAACGGGAAAGAGCCCGTGGGAAAAACCGGCGGGCTAAAGAACAATCGGGACAGGATTTTAGCCGTTTAGGCTTCTCTTTTCCGAGAAAAGCGGTTTGCGAGCCGGCAAAACCCGAAAATTGTTGCGAAAAGAAGCGTCCAGAGGGCCCCGAAAATCGCAAATCCGTAGTGCATAAACAGGGTCGGGTTCCCGCTGAAAAGGCGTACCGTCACGTCTAAGTTTTGGGCACCGAGGCCGGCGCGCCGCACCTCAACCCCGGCCGGGTCAAAAAGGGCGGACCCGGCGTTATTGATGACCTGCAACACAGGACGCGCCGCTTCTTTGGCCCGCATACGGCTCATTTGAGAAAACTCCCGGAGGGCCGCCTCGGAAAACCATCCGAGGTTGGCGCTATAGATAATCAAGTTCGGATTTCCGACATCAAACCAGTCCGTCAGTTCCGCCGGAAACATATTCTCGTAGCAAATGCCAAGGGCCGTCGGGATTCCGGCAACCGAAACGGGCTCGGAGGGGGCAGAGCCCGGAATTTGATCTGCCATCGGGATGGCTAAGGCATCGACCATCCAACGAAAGCCGTACGGCACAAACTCCCCGAAAGGCACAAGGTGCCGCTTGGAGTAAATCGGGCGTGTTTGGTCAGCATTTGCGAGATACAAGGTATTGGAAATCGCGCGTTTTTTCGGCATCGAAAACGCATTGAAAAGAACCTCGGAGCCTTGTTTTTGTGCTACTTTTTGAGGAATTTCTTTCCAAGCCTCCGGAAGAGAAGCCGGCAAGAACGCGTACACGCTCTCGGGCCACAAGATTAAATCAAGGGGGCGACCGAGGGGGTGCGAAAGGCTCATCGCCTCAACGCGTTCAAGCGCTTTTTGTTGCATGGCGTAAGTCGCGCGCGTTGTTACGGGAAGGTCAGGCTGCACCAGTCGCACCTCAAGGCGCGAGGTCGGACTCGACCACGCGATGTCTTTTAAGGCATAGGCTCCGAGCACGGCCGTCACACAAATAAGTCCCGAAAGAAGGCGAGTTGCCAGAGTCTCGCTTCGCATCAAAACCCCGGAAGCTCCCCCTACGGTAAGAAGGATCACGAGTGTCACACCGTACACCCCGAGAATCGGGGCCCACGAAGAAAGCATATTGTCCGTAAACGCGTATCCGACCGAAAGCCATCCGAAGCCACCGATCCACTCGCCGCGCAAAAACTCGGCTCCCGTCCACAATAGCGGAATTAAAAGCGAAGCCTTCAGAGCAGCCGGAACCCGAATTTTGACGGCTAGGTAACCGGCAACTGCCGGAAAAAGCGATAAGACCGCCGAAAGCGCCAAAACCGAGAGTGCGGCAAGAAGCAACGGCGCATTACCGTACACATAAACCGAGTGAAAGACCCAGGTCAAACCCGAGGCAAAGTAGCCGATTCCGAACGAAAAGGCGTCAAGCGCTCCGACTTTCGGTTGCTTTTCTTGAATCAGTAGGTAGATAAACCCGACAAACGCGACAGCCGTCCAAAAATACGCTCCCGGAAAGCGAAACCCGAGCGAGGCAACGACCCCGAGCCCCCAAAAGCATGAAGGGATCAAGACCGTTTTTAGCCGAGCATCACGGAGCATAGTGCGCACCCTTTAGTGCCCATGGGATGGATCCGAATACGGATTGGGAAAGCCGAGCTTTTTAAGAATCCGTGTCTCAAGCGCTTCCATTTTTTGAGCCTGCTCGTCGGTTACGTGGTCGTAGCCCATCGCATGCAACACGCCGTGAATAAGTAGGTGCGCTAAGTGCGCCCGAAAACTCTTTCCTTGGGCGGCGGCTTCCTCAATCAAAACCGGGGTACAAATGACAATGTCGGCCTCGGCAATCGGTTTATGCGCGTAGTCAAACGTCAAAACATTAGTCGGATAGTCTTTTTTCCGGTATCGGGCATTTAGGGCTTGCCCCTCAACTTTCCCCACAAAGCGCACGGTGAGAATGGCGTGGCGGCAGATGGCTTCCCGAATCCAACTCGTCATCTCTCGGCGTGTCGGAAGGCGCTTAAGGGGTCCTTCGTCTCCGTCGGCTCGCTCAAAGGTCAGTGCCAGCTTTTTTTCCGTCACGGTGTTACTCCCCTTTCTTTTTTACGGCATCATACGCACGAACGATAGCGCCCACGAGCGGATGGCGCACGATATCGGTCGCATCGAATCGAACAAATGAAATCCCGACGACGTCTTTAAGGATAGCCGCCGCATCAGCGAGACCACTCTTAGCTCCGTGCGGCAAATCAATCTGTGTCACGTCCCCGTTAACAACCGCATGCGTCCCGAATCCGATGCGCGTTAAAAACATCTTCATTTGCTCGCGCGTTGTGTTTTGCGCTTCATCCAAAATAACAAAGGCGTTATTTAACGTCCGCCCGCGCATGTAGGCTAAAGGCGCAATTTCGATAATCTGCTTTTCAATCAAGCGCTGCGTACGCTCAAAGCCGAGTAAATCGTAAAGTGCGTCATATAGGGGCCTTAAGTATGGATCGACCTTTTGCGCCAAGTCGCCGGGTAAAAAACCCAAACGCTCGCCGGCTTCAACCGCAGGACGCGTCAGAACAATGCGTTCCACGACATTGCGCTCATAGGCATCGACCGCTGCCGCAACAGCCAAATACGTTTTGCCCGTTCCCGCAGGTCCGATTCCGAACGTAATATCGGTCGTAAGCAGTGCCTTCAGATACTCACGTTGATGGGGCGTTCTCGGTTTCAGTCCCGCTTTGCGCGTCTTCAAACACACGGCCTCGGGAACGCTGCCGGCTTTCCCGTCGGCGGCCTCGCCGATACAAGCCAAATCCACGTCTTCGCCGCGAATCGGGTCACCGGACAAAATCCGCCCGGCACAAAGCTCCAAAACGCGCAGTGCGCCGGCCGCCCTCGCGCCCGTTAACGTAAAGCGTGTTCCGCGACGGTGAATTTTGATTTGAAACGCCGCTTCGATGCGCCTTAAGTTTTCTTCCAATGGCCCCACGAGTTGCGCCGTTTCGCCGGCCGTGGCATCAAAGGTAAAAAAGAGGGACTCCTCTTTATTTTTCTCCGACACGTTCGCCTCCGAGCGTATGGCTATTGACAGCGGTGATGCGCACGTCAACAACCGTGTTAATTAAGGACGCGTCTCCCGGGAAATTGACAATGCGATTGTTGTCGGTACGGGCACTTAATAACCCCTGACCGCGACGGGCGGGACTGACAACAAGGCACCGTTCGATTTTTCCGACCATCGACTCGGAAACAGCCTTCGCTTGCTCATCGATCAGAGCCTGGAGCTTTTGTAAGCGCGCCAATTTAACCGATTGCGGTGTTGTGTCCTCAAGACGCGCAGCCGGTGTTCCCGGTCTCTTGGAGTACACAAACGAGAAACTTGCGTCAAAGTTCGCTTCCTCCACAAGCGACATCGATTCGAGGAAGTCTTCCTCGGTCTCTCCGGGGAACCCGACGATGATATCGGTGGAAATCGAAATTCCCGGGCGCACGGCTCGAAGTTTTTCGACGCAGTCCAAGTACTCTTCTCGCGTATAGCCGCGCTTCATGGCCGCCAGAATCTTGTTCGATCCGCTTTGAGCCGGCAAGTGCACGTGATTCGCGAGCTTCGGTAACCGTGCAAAAGCATCAATCAGTCGATCGGAAAACTCCGTCGGGTGACTTGTCATAAAGCGGATACGCTCGATGCCTTCGATTTCCGCCACGTAGTCCAACAAAAGGGCAAAATCGGCCGTCGTACCGTCCGGGGACCGCCCCCGATAGCCGTTGACGTTTTGCCCGAGGAGCGTGATTTCTTTGACACCCTGGTCGGCAAGCTGCGCACACTCGACCAAAACATCCATCACGGGTCGACTGATTTCTGCGCCTCGCGTATACGGGACGATGCAGTACGAGCAAAAGTGACTGCACCCTTCCATGATGGAACAAAAGGCTGTTGCTCCTTGAACACAGGGTTTAGGTAGGCAATCGAACTTTTCGATTTCGGGAAACGAGGTGTCGACCTGGGGCTTACCTGTTTTCAACCGTTCTTCAAGTAAATCCGGCAAGCGGTGCAGTGTCTGCGGCCCGAAAACCACGTCAACCCACGGAGCACGCGTCAGGATGCCGGTGCCTTCTAAGCTCGCTACACAGCCGCCGACGGCAATAAGCATCCCGGGACGGAGTTTTTTCATCTCGCGCAGGCGTCCTAAGTCGGAAAAGGTTTTTTCGTGGGCTTTTTCTCGAATCGAGCAGGTGACCATCACGACGATGTCGGCCTCTTGCGGGACAGCTACCCGTTTCAGTCCGTATCGATCAATGAGTAAATCGGCGATACGGCTCGAGTCATAGTCATTCATTTGGCAGCCGAAGCTGCGCACGTACAGTGTTTTTGCGTTCACGGTTTTCATCCGGTGGCGAAAGTAAAAAGTGGCGATCAGAAACCCGCCCGCTTAAAGCAACGGCATTTTAACGAAAAGAAAAGAGACCCCCCGAAGGGAAATATCCGAGCCCCACGAAAACACCGTGAGCCCGATTTTCTCTTCTTTTTCAGATTGTCCCGAAGCCGTCTTTCCGAAAGATACGGCCCCGGAACAAATTACGCCTGCGGCGACACAACCAAGACGGACTTGGCGTTGCAGGGCGGATCCGTTTTCACGAGTGCATCGAGAGTCGTCCCGATTTCGATACTCGGCGGAAGTCGCACGAGAGAAGCCGTCAGGTTCATCTCCGGAATACGCACAAGCGATGTCGGCTGATAACCGAGTTCTCCGACCACAACCAGCGGCATTTCCGTTAAAGTCGCCGGATCAAACGGGACATTAAAGGCCACAAGATGAAGCCTCTCATAGTCTTTGGCTTCAAAGCGCGCCTGTGTCAGAGCCCTACCGATAAAGATACGGTCCGGATCGGAAAAGTCCAGCGCATCTTCAAGACCTGCCTCCAAGGGGCTTGTCGTCTCATCGTACTCAAGACCTGATGCCGGTTCCCGAGCCATGACGCGTAGCGCCTCGATGGTCTCTGCGGGACCCTCTTCGACTCCGGCATCCGTTAGTTGCTTAATTAGGGACTTTAAAGCGTCCTCGGGGCCCAAGGCATACGAAATCCATCCGCGATTGATGAGCGTGACGTGCGTCTTTTTTTCAAAATATCCGCGTGAAGGAGCCTGACCGGCAAAGTCGCCCAAATACGGCATCATCGGAACTTTTTCCGAGACCACTTCCGCATCAAAAGCCTGAGAGACCTGACGAATCCATGCCTCAAGGGCATCGGCATTGTCGTCCGTTAAATACAGCTTGTACGTCTCCTGCCCTACGCGTGTCAGAAGGACGGTCCCTAAAAGACCCCCGGTGGCATTTAAAAGCGCTGTGCGCACGACAGATCCCTGCATCAGTTTTTTCGCATCGCTCGTGATTAAGCGCGCTAAAAACTTGGGAGCTGCCTCGATTGTCAAGACAGTGACCGACCGAATCGGGAAATACACCATATTTAATGCCATTTTCACTTCTCCAGGACGCAATCGAGGAAATATTCCGTGATGTCGTCCGCATTCTTTTCTTTAACAAGTCCGTGTACATCGGTTTCAAACCCGGGGAACTGTGCTGTAAAGTCGCGAGCAAATTTGAGATACTGAACGATGCGGTGATTGACGCGCTCGCCCGGAACCAAAAGCGGAATTCCCGGCGGGTACGGCGTTAAAAGAACGGCCGAAATGCGCCCTTGCAGGTCGTCGATTTTCACGCGCTCGGTCTTTTTGTGCACAAGACACGCATAGGCATCCGTGGGCGTCATTGCCGGGAGCATCTCCGAGATATACATCTCGGTCGTAAGGCGTGCCACATCGGCGGCGCGATAGGCCTCGTGCACGGCTTGGCACAAATCTTTAAGCCCCCTATTTTCATACATCGGGAAGGCAGCAATGAATTTCGGCATCACGCGCCACAAGGGGGCATTGACGTCGTACGCATCTTTAAATTGCTGCAATTCGGTAACCATCGTATTCCAGCGGCTCTTAGTAATGCCGATGGTGAACATGATGAAAAACGAATAGAGCCCTGTTTTTTCCACAATGATGCCGTGCTCAGAAAGGTACTTGGTGACCACGGCGGCCGGAATACCGGTCTTGGCAAAGTGCCCGTTAAGGTCCAAGCCCGGCGTGATGACCGTCGCCTTAATCGGATCGAGCATGTTAAAGCCCGGGGCCACATCCCCGAATCCGTGCCAGGTATCGCCCGCATCGAGCATCCAATCTTTTTGCGTGCCGATTCCCGTACGCGGAAGTTTTTTCGGGCCCCAAACATCAAACCACCAGTCTTTGTAGTCGCGGGCTACCTCGCGCATGGCACGCCGAAAATCCAACGCCTCTTGGAGCGATTCATCGACCAAGGCCTGCCCGGCACGCCCTTCCATCATCGAGGCGGCCACATCGCAGCTGGCAATAATCGCGTACTGGGGCGAGGTGGACGTGTGCATGAGAAAGGCCTCGTTAAAGCTCGCGAGGTCCAGTTTTCTTGTCTCTGAGTTTTCCGCACAGATTTGGCTTGCCTGAGAAATCCCGGCCAGAAGCTTATGCGTCGAGTGCGTCGCAAACACGAGGCTTTCTTTCGTGCGGGGTTTAGCCGGATCAATGGCGTGCATGTTCCGATAAAAAGGATGAAATGCAGCATGCGGTAACCACGCCTCGTCAAAATGAAGAATATCGACCTTGCCGTCCAGGCTCTTTTTAATTTCTTCGTCGTTGTAGACAATGCCGTCGTACGTCGATTGCGTCAACGTCAGGATTCTCGGACGAACGCTCTTATCTTTGATGAGGGGGTTCGCACGAATTTTCTTCTCAATCTCTTTAATGGAAAACTCTTTTTTCGGAATCGGTCCGATGATGCCGTACTGATTGCGCGTGGGCGTTAAAAAGACGGGAATGGCTCCCGTGAGCGTAATGGCGTGCAAAATCGACTTATGGCAATTGCGATCGACAACGACCACGTCGCCCGGCGCCACGGCATAGTTCCAAACAATCTTATTGGAAGTCGACGTGCCGTTCGTAACAAAAAAGAGGTGGTCGCACCCGAAGATGCGTGCCGCATTTTTCTCGGATTTGGCCACAGGGCCCGTGTGCTCTAAAAGTTGCCCGAGTTCTTCGACGGCATTGCAGACATCCGCACGTAGCATGTTTTCGCCGAAAAACTGATGAAACATCTGCCCGACCGGGCTTTTTAAGAAGGCCACGCCCCCCGAGTGACCCGGGCAGTGCCACGAATACGAGGAACCGGCGGCATACTGCGTTAAGGCTTTGAAAAAAGGCGGCGGAAGGCTCTCTAAATATTCCTTGGCTTCCCGAGCAATGTAGCGCGCCACGAATTCGGGCGTATCCTCGAACATGTGGATAAAGCCGTGCAATTCACGCGTGACATCATTGGGGACGGCAGCCGCGCTTTTGGTTTCTCCGTAAAGGAAAATCGGTACATCGGGGCTACAGATGCGAACCTTACGCACGAAATCGCGCAACTCACGCACCGTATCGTTTTCTTTACCCGCCTTCGGAAAGTCCGCGTCCACCAGGCCCACGATAAACGCCGATGCGCGGCTCGCGTGTGCCGCGATATTGGCCATGTCCGAATAGGCCGTTGCGGCCGTCACCTCCATGCCGAGCGCTTCGAGCGCCTGCGCCAGACCGCGAATTCCGAGTCCGCTGGCGTTTTGCGCGTTGTAGTGTTCGTCAATAATGACGACCGGGAAGTGGTACTTCATCGTGCGCCTCCATACTATGAGCCCCGGACAAGAAATATCTTGCACCGGCACACAGAAAAATCCGTGTTTTTCGAGCCTCTTTCGGCCTACGACAGGGTACGGCTCTGCTAAACTGCCCGCTTCAAGAGGACTCAGATATTAGCGCAAAGCACACGCCACTTTTTAGGATGCGCCTTGCCGTCCGGTTCGGAAAACCTGACATCGGTTTCCCTGATAACGAATTCTTGCGTTCTGTTGAAAATTATGCCTGCTCCTGAAATCGAAGGTCCCCGCGGACACCTTTTTATTGTTTCGGCTCCCTCGGGCGCCGGAAAAAGTTCCCTCAATAAAGCCTTAATTGCCCGAGACGGGCGTTTGAAAATGTCCGTTTCTTACACCACCCGCGCACCGCGAACAGGCGAGACAAACGGTATCGATTACAACTTCGTGACGCTTGAGGAATTTAACCGTAAAAAGGCAGCGGGCGATTTTCTGGAGACGGCCTACGTGCACGGTAACTACTACGGAACATGCCGCATCTGGATTGAAAAGGAACTGACTCTCGGGGCTGACATCATTTTGGAAATCGATTGGCAGGGGGCGCGCCAAATTAAAACGCTTTTCCCGAAGACAACGGCCGTATTCATTCTTCCGCCCTCGATGGCTGTTTTGGAAAAGCGCCTTAGGGGACGAGCGACCGATGCCCCTGATGTGATTGCCAGGCGTCTGGCAGGAGCGGCTTTAGAAATCAGCCAAGCCCCGCACTTTGATTACATTGTCATCAACGACGATTTTGAAAAGGCCTGCGAGGAGCTCCATACGATTGTCAAAGCCTCGCGCCTGACGTTCGAAGCTCAAAAAAACGCCAAGAAGGATCTTTTTTCCTCATTCGGATTGTGAACTGCATCTGAGATAACGAGGCTCCCCGAGTCGCTCACTGCCCTTTAGACTCTACTTGGACTTGGCGTCACGCCCGTCGCCTTAAAACGAATACGGGAACTACCGCTCTTTAGGGGCGGAAACCACCGTGCCTGCTGCTGTCTATGATACATCTATACTACACTCTTACATACATTGTATTATAGAAATTGCCGTATGTATGTATGATGTATTATAGAATTCCTGACTGTACCGTCAAGGTTAAATTTTGGAGGTAAGGTGAATGTCGGACTGGCCGAAGAAAGAAACCCTTCAAATCGAGTTTAAGAGCGACCCGGTGGGCGGACTCAGCGACAAGTCCGTGGCCGATGCGGTAGTCGGGTTAGCCAACGCCCAAGGTGGCGTCCTTTATATCGGCATTGATGACAACGGGACGATTTCCGGGCTACGCTCGGAAAAATGGCGAAATCCGAAAAAAGCGGCGGCATTCATCTCCAATTACACCGTTCCACCGCTTTTGGTCGAGACCGATTTGGTGCCGGCTGAAAAAGACCGGTGGGTTCTGACCATCAAGGTTCCGAAGGCCCAGGGTCTTTGCGCGACAAGAGACGGCAAAGTCCTGCGCCGTCGCATCAAAGTGGACGGGCGACCCGAAAATATTCCGATGTTTCCTCAGGAATACAGCGGTCGCCTGTCGGAATTGGGGTTGCTGGATTACTCGGCTCAGGTATTGCCAGAAAGTTCGTATGCTGATATTGATGCCCAGGAACGCAATCGTTTAAGAAAAATTATCCGCGCCAATCGGGGCGAAAGCGCTCTTTTGGAGCTTGCCGATGAAGATCTCGACAAGGCACTCGGCGTAGTCCGCGCCGTAGACGGGAAATTGCGCCCTACGGTTGCCGGGCTGCTCCTTTTAGGCAAAAAGGAAAGCATTGCAACGTTGCTACCGACTAGTAAAGTCGCTTTTCAAGTCCTCACCGGAACGGATGTTCGTGATAACATCGAAGTTCAGTCGCCCCTACTTTCGACATTCGAAGAACTCCTGTACCGTTTCAGCGCTTGGAATCCGGAGCAGGAATTTCAAGAAGGGCTTTTCCGGGTACCGGTACCGGAATTTTCAGAACGCGCTTTTCGAGAAGGCATTGTGAACGCACTGTGTCATCGGGACTACACCCGCTTGGGTTCGGTGGTGGTGCAAGTGTCCAATGAAGGATTACTTATCCTGAGTCCCGGGGGGTTTATCGACGACATCACTCAAGATAATCTTCTGACGGCAGATCCCCACGGGCGTAATCCGCTGCTATCTGACATGTTCAAGCGGATAGGCTTAGCAGAGCGTACCGGGCGCGGCATTGACCGCATCTTCGAAGGATCCATTCTCTACGGTCGTCCTCTTCCGGACTACTCGGAATCCACGAGTGATAGCGTTCATCTTTTCATTCCGCGCATGAAGGCAGATTTCAACTTTCATCGCCTGATTCTGTCTTGTCGTGAAAATCATCCCGAACTTCTAACGATGTCGACGCTGATGATTCTGTCGCTTTTACGATCGGAACGCCGCTTGGCGCTACCGAACTTGGTGGAGTTATGCCATTTGAGTGCCGTTCGCGTTCAGCGGCAGATTGAGATACTCCTCAAAGAGGGATTTATCGAGGCGGTCGGTACCGGCAAGAATCAGGAATACATTCTCAGTGAAGCGGTCTACAAGGCGCAGGACCAAACAATTAGGAACGTGAACCGGTCCGACCTCCGAGCTTTAAGGCTCGAAGAACTGGTTCTTGGGGCTGCTACGAAAAATGAAGGCATCACGCGGTCGGATGTCGTCGGCTTACTGCACATCAACGCTCAGGCGGCCTACCGTTTGTTGCTGCGGCTCACGGAACAAGGAAAACTACGCAAGGAAGGCAAGCGGCGGCACACGAAGTATTTTGTCCCCTGAACCGAGGTACCGACCCGTCGCCGAACAGCATTCCGTCCCGACTTCGTGACTTGGTCTTGCTACGACTTCTTTTCGTCTGGATTTTGTGTTTTTTTTGTGGCTTTTGCTATAAAATTTCTTCTTTCCGAATTCAAACCGATTGAACTCACATGGCACGTATTACTGTTGAAGATTGCCTGAAAAAGGTGACAAACCGCTTCGAACTGGTTCTTTGCGCGACTTACCGGGCTCGCATGCTCGCTCAAGGGCATGCTCCGAAGGTCGATACCAAAGACAAGTACACCGTCATTGCGCTGCGCGAAATCGAGCAGGGCTTTATCGGTAAGGAAATGCTCGAGCGCGTCTCCTGAAAACTGGCGTTCTTCGGCGTTGCGAGAGCGCTCGCAACCATTGTTGAAAGCCCTCGGGACACAAGGCCCGGTCGGGGACAAGCATGGATACAGCAACGAGGAAAATTTCTTCGCCGAATCAATCCTCCGAACGCGACGAGGACTATGACGTTGCGTACTTAGACCGTGCTGAAAACGCGCTCGACGATTCAGTTGATTTGCCGCTCTTTTTCTCTGTGGTCAAACCGGCCAAGATTGTCACGAGCGCAGAACTATTAGATCGCTGCTCGATTTATCTAGCCAAACCGGATATCGAAAAAGTGAAAGATGCCTTTAGGTGCGCCGACGAAGCGCACTTAGGGCAGTTTCGTAAATCCGGAGAACCGTACATCACCCACCCCTTGGCAGTTGCCTCCATCCTGGCCCAATGGCACATGGATGCCGACACGATTTGCGCCGGTCTTTTGCACGATGTTTTAGAAGACACCGGCATGAGCAAGTTCGAGATGGTCCAGCGCTTCGGCGTACAGATTGCCGACCTTGTGGACGGAGTCAGCAAGCTCACGAAGATGAGCTTTTCTTCCAACGAAATTGCTCAGGCCGAAAGTTTTCGCAAGATGCTTTTGGCGATGAGCCGCGACGTGCGCGTTATCCTCGTAAAACTTGCCGACCGATTGCATAACATGCGCACGCTCGGCGTGATGCGCCCGGAAAAACGCCGACGCATTGCTACAGAAACCTTGGAAATTTATGTGCCGATTGCCCACCGACTGGGACTTAACGGCTTATTTCGGGAATTGCAGGAACTGGCGTTTATCAATCAATACCCGAGACGCTACGAAATTCTTCGCGCCAACGTCCTGCGCACCCGTGACAAACGCCGTGCCGTCTTAGAGCGCATCCTCAAAGAAACGCGCGAGGCCCTTCCCAAATCCAACATTCGAGCACGCATCCAGGGTCGCGACAAAACGATTTACGGGATTTACAACCGCATGCGCGATTCGCACGCCTCGTTTTCCGACGTGTTGGATGTCTACGGCTTTCGCATCATCGTGCGCACGGTCGAAGAGTGTTACCTAACACTCGGAGCACTGCATAAACTCTACAAACCCGTCAATCGCCGCTTTAAAGACTTTATCGCCATTCCGAAGGCTAACGGCTACCAGAGCCTGCATACGACGGTCATCGGCCCTTCGGGCACTCCGATCGAATACCAAATCCGTACTGAAAAGATGCACCGCATTGCCGAAAAAGGCATTCTGGCGCATTGGCTATACGGCGACGGCATGGACACCAGTGAAATTCAAAACCTTGTTTCCAACTGGCTCCAAAGCCTAATGGAAATTCAGCGGACGACATCAGACCCCTCGGAATTTATCGAAAACATCAAGATTGACCTATTCCCGGACCGCATCTACGTTTTTACGCCCAAGAGCCGAATTTTGTCCCTGCCGCAAGGCGCCACCCCGATTGATTTTGCCTACCAGATTCACACCGGTATCGGAAACGGGGCCGTGGCTTGTCGCGTCAACGGCGAAGAAGCTCCGCTTTCCAAGAAGCTGAGAAACGGCGACATGGTCGAAATCCTCACCGATCCGACCTCACATCCGGCCCCCGAATGGCTGCGCTTCGTGCGTACGGGCAAAGCCCGGGCCAAGATTCGTGAATTCTTGCGCGAGCGCAACCCCGAAGAATCCGTGAATCTCGGGCAGGAAGCGTTAAAAAAGGCAGCTTTAGAGGCCAAACTCGACATCAATACGGTTCCGGAACCGATTTGGTACAAGATTTTGAAAGAAACCAACGAACCGAATCGACAGGCTCTTCTACAAGACGTAGGGCTCGGCAAGCTCTTTGCTGCCGTTTTGATTTCGCGTATCACCAGCCTGGCACAGGAAAAAGCTCCGGCGACAAGTCGTGTGCCCGTAACGATTCACGGCACCGAAGGCGTGGCCGTCCAGCTTGCCGGCTGCTGCCACCCGATTCCGGGCGACGCGATTTGGGGCTTTATGCGAACCGGTTTGGGATTGAGCGTCCACAGGGCCGATTGCGACCACGTCTCACGCGGGCGCAAACTCGATCCCTCGCGTTGGATGCCGGCCCAGTGGAAAGAGGAATCCCAAACAGAGGCCCTTTTTGCCGTTCCGGTTTTAATTGTGACGACCGATGAGCGAGCCACCCTCGCGAGAACAGCCGCTGAACTTGCCAAACTGCGCTCTTCGATTACAGGCGTCGGAATTACCGATCAGGAATCGGGGAAAACTCACACCGTTCGTCTGATGATTCAGGTTCGGGATATGACCCACTTAGAGCGCATCTTGCAGGAAATCAAAGGCATCGAAACCGTTGTGAGCGTATGTCGTATGCTCGACAGCAATCGCCCGATTCCCGCTAAAGCCTCCAACTAGGTATAACTCGGCCTCTCCTTCTTACGCAACATCCAAATAGGCGGATACTTTGGTTGCGACACTCCGTCAAGCAAAAATGGATACGACCGTATATGACCGTATATTGCCGTATAAAACCGTAGAGTTTCGTATAAATCCCCCTGAACCCCACTCCCTCTCCCGTTCGTAGACCACTGCCCGGAGGGCTTTGCGGCGCAGGCAGTCACGAGAAGACCTCCGAGAAGCCCCCAAAACACACTTTGAACTTTGAGGGTTTCGCTAAAATGGGACAACAGGTACGTTTTGTTTCGGAGGTGTTGTTATGGCATCGTGTGTTCGCTTAACGGCCTTGACGCTCGAGAACTTTAAGAACGTCATCCATGGGAAACTCACGTTCCCGGAACTTGAAAGCGGCGGAAGCGTTTTGGGGCTCTACGGCCAAAACGGATCGGGAAAGTCGGCCCTTATCCGCGCCTTAGCCGGGCTTAAAACTCTTCTTGTCGGACGCGCCCTGGAAAAGTCTCTTGCCGAATGCATTCGGATTGATGCCGAAAAAGCCCACATCACCTATGACTTTTGTCTTGCAAACGAGGATGAGAAAACCCTTCTTTCTTACGAAGTTTTCTTGCAAAGCCCGCCTTCGGGGCTAGTCAACACCACGGCAAGCGTCCTTGCCGGAGAAAAGCTTTCGGTGGCTTTAAAAGACAAAGACGGAAAAGCCCGCAAGACACTCTTAATTGATACGAGAACGGACGATTTACCTTTCGGACCGCAATCGCGTTTTAAAGAGTTTGTCAGGCCTGATAAAAGCCGCCGTATGGCGCTGAGTGTTGCTCGGGAACTGACGCGAGAAAAGGGAACGTCGTTTCTCTTTTCCCCGACTCTGAAGGAAGCCCTCACCGATTGCCTAGGAAGTAATCCGAAAAAAAACGGGGCCCTTTGCAAGGTCCTCGGCGTACTTGAGCGACTTGTTACTTACGGGAAAACCGAATTGTTCGTCTCGGATGCGACCGGTACGGGACTGACACTACACACCGACGGCATCGGTGAAAACACACCGGCGACACTAAGCGGAGGGCTCCTTCTTTTGCCGCTGACAGGTCCTGTGAAGGTGTCTGTCGAAAAGCTCCCTGCCCTGGAAAAGCTCGTCGCGCAAATGAATCTCGTCCTTAAGGAGATGATTCCGGGACTGGCAATCGTTGCCAAGCGCATCTCAACCGAGCTCGGTCCGAAGGGGGAAGACGTTGCCGTTTTGGAACTTTCCTCGCTTAAAAGCCGTGAGCCCATTCCGCTTCGGTACGAATCGGAGGGAATTAAGAAAATTATCTCCGTTTTAAACCTCTTGATTTGTGTCTACAACGAGGCATCGGTTACGGTAGCAATCGATGAACTTGATTCCGGCGTTTTCGAGTACCTCCTTGGGGAACTGTTACGCATCATCTCGCAGCGCGGCATGGGGCAACTGATTTTTACCTCCCACAATTTGCGAGCGCTCGAGACAATGGACCGCGCCTGCGTGGCCTTTACGACAGCCGACCCGAAAGATGCCTATGTGCATATCAAGGCCTCGCAGGCCGCAATGAACCTGCGGGATCTTTATTACCGCATGCTCATTCTCGGCTCTTCGGGAACCACGCCGCTTTATAACCCGACAAGCAGTGCCCGCATTGCCCTGGCGTTACGCGAAGCGGGAGGCCGTCATGACTAGGTCGTACGAAAAGAAAATTCTCCTGGTAATTGTCGAAGGAAGAACCGATTCGGATGCCTTGGAACTCTGCCTATCCTCGATTTTTTCTCGAGATGACTTGATTGTCGAAATCACGCACGGCGACGTTACCTCGCGCGCAGGCGTCACTCCCGCTTCCATCCGTCGCAAGGTCGGCAAGGTCGTCCACGCCTTTTTAGCCCGCAATCACTTCCTGACGCGAAGCGACATTCGGGAAGTTATTCAATTAACCGATACGGACGGTGCCTTTATTCCCGACGAGGCCGTCTATCAAAACTCGACGTTCGGCAAAATCCGCTACAGCACATCGGCCATCACTACACCCTGCCGTCGCTCGATTCTCGAGAGAAATAAACGCAAAAGCAGTTGTCTGAAAGAACTCGTCAAGACGCGAACCGTTCTCGGGAGTATTCCGTACCGCATTTTCTTTATGTCGTGCAATATCGAGCACGTGCTGCACAACAAACTGAACTGCGGAGAGCGTGAAAAAGTTAAATTTGCTTTGGAGTTTGCCCTGCGCTTTAAAGATAGTCCCGCCGGCTTCAAACGCTTCATGGAGTCTTCGGACTTTGCCGTTCTCGGCGGCTATGAGGACAGTTGGAACTATATTCGACAGGGAACCGAGTCGCTAAAACGCCACAGCAATCTGGCGCTTGCTTGGCATGCGCACAAGGCACATCCGGATTCCTAACGCATCCTAATCGTGGGAAAAGACGCTCATCGCATTGCACCCCTTCGTAAGCCCGAGCTTCGGAGAGCCTTGCGGATTGAAAATCCTCGGATTTTTCTTGCTTTTGTCGTCTGTCTTGTCCATAATGGCAACCTTCCCGGTTGGGCACGTGGGCGCATGCCCGCCATAAGACCGTCTTTCAGGACGGCGGGTGCGCAAGGACGCCAGGGCGACCGACAAATCAACTACTAGGAAAACTGAAAAAATGAAACCCAATATTCATCCGGAATACCGCGAAGTCGCATTCCTTGACGTTTCCGTCAACAAGACCTTCATCATCTCGAGTGCCGTTCAGACCAAAGAGACCATCGAGATTGACGGCAAGACCTATCCGCTCTTTAAGCTTGATACCTCGTCGGCCAGCCACCCCTTCTACACGGGTGCTCAGACGCGTATCGTCGAAGCGGGTCGCGTGGAGAAGTTCCGCGCCAAGTTTGCTGCCAAGAACAAGGAATTGAACGAGGCTGCGGCTGCCAAGAAGACGAAGAAGTAATTCCGAACGTCTACCTCAAAAGGGAGCGTTGCAAGGGACCGAATACCGGATTTCTTGCAACGCTCCTTTTTTTTCTTTGCCAAGAAAACAAGAATCTCTCGATGACGTGTCCTTTCCGGCAGAGAAAGCACTCTGAGGCCTTGCGTCCATTAGTCTACTAAATATTTTTGCAAAAAGTTGCAGAAATATTTAGTAGGCGTAACTTGATGATAGAAAAGGGTTTTTCTACATGCTTCTTCTGTATAATTCACATAAATCAAAAAACGCACGACTCTACTAAATTTTTTTGCAAGACCTTCACGCTCTAGGGGTTGCCATGGAAATCCGTCGCGATTTGTATTTGAATCGACTCATTCGCAGAAAGCACAACGGTCTGATTAAGGTGATTACCGGGATGCGTCGTTGTGGGAAGTCGTTCCTGCTTTTTCGACTTTTTAAGCGCCACCTCCTTGAGTGCGGCATCCCCGAAACGCACATCATCGACATCGCCTTCGATGCATACGAAAACGCACCATTACGCAATCCGACTGCGCTCCTAGAGGCCCTCAATTCCCGATTAACCGATTCAGACCCGTACTATGTGCTTCTTGACGAAGTGCAACTACTCGACAGTTTTGCAGATGTCCTCAATAGCTTGATTCGGCGACCGAACATAGATGTCTACGTAACGGGAAGCAACGCTCGGTTTCTTTCCAAGGATGTTATTACCGAGTTCCGCGGACGAGGCGATCCGGTCCACATGCACCCGCTCTCTTTCGCAGAATTCATGTCCGTGTATGACGGAGAACGGCAAAGCGGCTGGAACGAGTATCTTTTGTACGGCGGGTTACCGTTGATTCTCAGTTTCACGGAACCGGAAGACAAAAGCAATTACCTGAAATTTTTGTTCCGAGAGACTTATCTTTCCGACATCGTCAACCGGCACTCTATTCGCCATCGAGAAGAATTTGAAGACCTGATTCGCACATTAGCCTCGGGAATCGGGGCTCTGACGAATCCGGCCAAACTGTCTGCCACGTTCAAAAGCGTTAAGAAAAAGACCCTGAGTCCTGTCACGATAAAAAACTATATCGACTACCTTGAGGATGCCTTTGTCCTAACCGGAGCAAGGCGCTTTGATATCAAGGGAAAAAAGTACATCAACACCCCGTTAAAGTACTACTTTTCCGACTCGGGTCTACGAAATGCCCTGCTTAACTTTCGACAAATCGAGGAGACGCATTCCCTAGAAAATACTGTTTTCAATGAACTGATAATGCGCGGTTACAACGTCGATGTCGGGCTTATCGAGCAAGCCGAGCGCAACAAGAAAGGCGAGTACTCCCGTAACCGGCTTGAGATTGATTTTGTGTGCAATCAAGGATCGGAGCGTTACTACATTCAGGTCGCATACAACTTGCCGACTCCCGAAAAAAAACATCAGGAGGAGCGCCCCTTGCTTTTGCTTCGTGACGGCTTCAAGAGAATCATGATTACGAAAGGCTGCCCTGCTCCGCACTACAACGATCAGGGAGTGCTCTTCATGGACCTGTTTGATTTTTTACTCGACAGCGACAGTCTTCGACGATAACCGCGCTTCGAAATTGTCTCGGGCACGATTGCGGCGGGACGCCGTACGTGTTAAATCGTTTCGATTCCGTCGGTGTCCGAAAAAAAACGGATGACGATTGCTCGCCACCCGCTTTGATTACTTTACGCGAAAGCCCGAAGGACTTTCTTAGACCGATTAGAAGGAGTGCGCCAGGCCGATGGCCGCATCAAAGGACTTGGTCTTCTCACTTGTTCCGGTGAGCTTGTCCTTGATCTGCAGATAGCCGACACCGGCATAAACGGATGTGCGCTTGCTAAACGGATAGGTGTAGGTCGCAGCCACGTTGTAGGTCTTAACCGTGTTATCGGAATTGTTCTCGGATTTGGCCGTTGTGTAGTAACCGGCAAAATTGACGGTGCCGACGCCAACCGGAACGGCTACACCGAGACCGAAGTTGTGTCCCTTCACCTGGGTCTCGCGGTCTTTGTAGGTATCAACACCACCGGCAAAGTTCTGGCTCTTACCATACTGATAAGCGGCATAAAGCTTGGCCGCACCGAAATCATAGTTACCACCGAAACTAAAGGCACGACCGTCCTTCTTGGCAACAGGGTCAGCCGTCGGGTTCAAGACAGAGTCGTAAACGGCAACCAGAGAGAGCGGACCGTTTTCATAAGTCACACCGACACCGGCATAACGCTTGGAGGAATTCTTTCCTTCCGTGCCCGTGGCATCGTTATCCACTTTAAAGGAGTACTGAACATAGCCCTTCACACCGGCCATCGTCGGGGTGGCATAGGTCACCATGTTGTCCGCACGGGTCACATCGTAGAAAAAGTTCGATGTAGCGATAGCGCTTGTCCAGCCGCCGTCAAACAAGTCGGCAGTACCCTGGAAGATGTCGTAGGTGCCGGCAGACGATGTCATCGTGCCCATACGACCGAAACTCAATTCACCGAAAGGACCGGCAACCGTCAGACGGACTTCACGGCCGAACAAGCGGTCATATTTCATCATGCCTGTATCGGAATCAAAGCCGCTCTGAAGATCAAAACTCACGGAATAACCGTTTCCGAGATCTTCACCGCCCTTGACACCCCAGCGAGAAGCACCGCTGATGCCGCTTTTCATTTTGAAGGAATTTGTGGACTCTTGGTTGCCTTCCTTCGTGTAGTTATAAACAAAGCCTGTGTTGACATCTCCGTAGATTGTCACTTCGGCCGCAACCGCACCTGTCGCAAAAGCGGCAGCCACAGCGCAAGCGAGAATTTGCTTTTTCATCATGTTCTCCTATTTGCAAATTCAATAAATTCAAGACCCGTTTTGGAGCCTTTCCCGTCCTTTTTCGGCGGGAACTACCCGCGGGACACAAGAAAGATAATCTTGCGCATTTAGGCGCTACAACAAAGAAATATCACCTTTTCAAATGACTGTTGCGAAAAGCATAATCTCTAATGGGAACACCTTATTTTTTCTAGAGCAAAGTACCTAGAGCCAGGCGCGCATTACAATCCGCCTACCTTTTTCGGGAGAACCCACTTATGCAACCTATGCTTGACACATCGAACCTGCCGCGCATTCCCGCGTGGAAGACTGCCGGCACCTTCACCGACATCCTTTACGAGAAGGCCGAGGGCATCGCCAAAATCACCATTAATCGCCCTGAGGTTCGCAATGCCTTTAGGCCACTTACAGTCAAAGAAATGCGTCAGGCTCTTGACGATGCAAGAAACGATGCCGATATCGGCGTTGTCATCCTTACGGGCGCAGGCGATTTGGCGTTTTGCTCAGGCGGCGATCAGCGTGTGCGCGGCACGGGCGGTTATGTGGGAAGCGACGGCACACCGCGTCTTAATGTTTTGGATTTTCAGCGAGAGATTCGCAACTGCCCGAAGCCTGTGATTGCCATGGTTGCAGGCTGGTGCGTCGGAGGCGGTCACGTTTTGCACATGCTCTGTGATCTTACGATTGCGGCGGACAACGCCAAATTCGGACAAACCGGGCCCCGCGTCGGTAGCTTTGACGGTGGCTGGGGCGCAAGTTACATGGCTCGCATCGTCGGCCAGAAGAAAGCCCGCGAGATTTGGTTCCTGTGCCGCTTTTACAGTGCCCAGGAAGCCCTTGACATGGGGCTCGTGAATAAAGTCGTTCCCTTAAAAGACTTAGAAGCGGAAACCGTGCAGTGGTGCCGCGAAATTCTTGCGAACTCTCCGCTTGCCATTCGGTGTCTGAAAGCGTCGCTCAATGCCGACTGCGACGGACAGGCAGGTCTGCAGGAGCTTGCCGGCAATGCAACGCTTCTTTACTACATGACAGAAGAAGGGCGCGAAGGCAAGAACGCCTTCTTAGAAAAACGCCGTCCGGATTACTCCAAATTTACGCGCCTGCCGTAGAGCCATGCCCTATCCTTTTGAGCGGTACGTCAATACGGCCTTTTCTATTGAAGACGCCGCCCGAGAATGTCCGGACGGCGTTGCTCTTACGGACTTCGGAAAGAACTACACCTACGGAAAGCTCAATGCCCTCGTGCATAAGCGCCGGGCAGGCCTTTACCGCCCCGCCAAAGGGCGTCCTTACATTCTTGTCGGAGACAATCGGCTTGATGTCTTTGTCACGCTCTATGCGCTTTTAGAAGAACGGATTCCCTTTCTTCTGTTGCATCCGACCTTAACCGAGCATGAAAAAGAAGCGCTTTTAAAACAAATTCATGCCATTGATGCCCCAATTCCGGACGGTGTAGCTGCCGTTCTCATGACATCGGGAACAACCGGGACTCCCAAGCCTGCGATGCTCACGCGCAGTGCCCTTGCGGCCAGTGCTTGGTCAAGCGCTCAAAATATTGCCTTAACAAAACACGATGCCTGGCTCATGAGCCTATCGGTCTCGCGCATCGGAGGGCTTTCGATTCTCACGCGCTCTCTTGCTGCCCGAAGTCGAGTCGTCCTTTTCCCGCACTTTTGTGCGCGTGAATTTATTTGTGCCCTGAAAGAAAACGCCGTCACACTGGCTTCGATTGTTCCGACGATGCTCACCAAGCTTTTAAAGGAGTGCCCCGACTTTAAACCTGAAAAATCATTACGCGTGATTTTGCTCGGGGGATCGTTTGCCTCACGAACGCTTTTAGATGACGCCCGAGGGCGAGGGATTCCGATTGTGACGACATACGGCATGACGGAAACGGCAAGCAATGTTGCAACGAGTGCCTACACAGACCGTCTGACTCTCGGTGCCAAAGCTCGTGCCAACACCTTAGCGGAACTTTCCGTTCAAAACGGGACACTCCACGTGCGAGGACCGATGCGCATGGCCGGCTACTGGGGACACCCACTTTTACGCGAGGATGCGTGGTTTGATACGGGCGATATCGCCTCACTTGATAAAGACGGGAGTCTTACGGTTTACGCCCGACGAACGGATCTAATCGTCACGGGCGGAGAAAACGTCTACCCGGCCGAAGTGGAAAATATATTAACGCGCATTACCGGAATCCGAGAAGCGCTCGTCCTAGGGCTTCCGGACAAAACGTGGGGCGCCGTTGTCACGGCGCTTCTCGTGGCTCAGAGCGAGCCCCTTCCCGAAAAAAATCTCAAAGAAGCACTTGTCGGGAAACTCGCGCCGTACAAGAGACCGAGACGGATTGCCTGGGTAAAACACCTTCCGGTCAATAGCGCAGGGAAACTTAACAGAAATCCTGACGCATTAACGGGACTTATTCTCTCGACACTGCATTACACACGATAGTCGTCCCCGTTGTGTACTTGTTGGTAAGGGTGGTTTCTTTTGACATCGCTGACGGTACCTTGCCCTAGTCAAGTACCAAGCCATGGCGTTAAATTCCCGTGTCTTCGGTTTACAAATAACTACAGATTACGCCATAGACACAGCGTCAGTCGCGATGGCAACCATTACAATGAAGCGTTTGCAGTCAGGTCCATTGGAAATAGATTTTTGAATCGCCGCCCCTGATCTGAATAATTCCTTTTGTGCCGGAAAATTCCTCATGTTCTTTGCTCGACCGATTCTTTTCTTTTCCTGTCTTGGGTTAACTTTTGTCTTAATCTGTGGGACCGGATCCTCTGCCATGGCCAAGGCCGGCAAGTTCTATGACAAAGACGGTCCGCCCGAAACATCTCGGCCCTTCACTGCGCAAGAACACACCGTCCTTAAAGTCGAAAAAACCTGCAAAGCCGCTTCTCGTCCGTACACCGTCATGGGGAAACGCTACTACCCGATGTCCGGTGACCATACCTATTCTCAAACAGGGGTTGCCAGCTGGTACGGAAAACAATTCCACGGACGCAAGACCGCCATCGGTGAGCGCTATGACATGTTTGCGATGACGGCAGCACATCCGACCATGGAGCTTCCGAGTTATGCCCGTGTGACCAACTTAAGTAACGGAAAAAGCGTCATTGTTCGTGTCAATGACCGCGGACCGTTTCTCGGAGACCGCATCATCGACATGAGTTATGCGGCAGCCGTGAAACTCGGCTATCACAAAGCAGGAACAGCGCGCGTGAAAGTCGAGCGCATCACACGACGCGACATTGCCGCAGGAAACTACAGCACAATGACCCCGAAGTCGTCTTTAGCTCTTGCCAAACCAACCGAAAAGCCGTTCCGCAGCAAACAAACGCAAGAACGCGGGAAACGTATATCCGAAGTCATCGGAACGCGTGAAACCCCTTCTTCCGAGACAATGTCGGCCGGCACGGCGACGACCGTTTCGGATTAACCATACGGTCCGACATCCCCTGTTGGGAAAATGACTACCTCTTACGGTCAAATTTTGCCTACTTCAGTCAGAATACGGAGGATATGTTAAAGCGCTTAACATATCGCATCGGATGTAGTTAATTTTTCCGGTTTTTTACCCACAACAGGAATGTCTTAAGAGCAAGTTCAAGGAAATGCAATGATTCGTCCCCTTCTTTTCCGATCAACCGGAGGTACCTTTCCGCTCCTAAAGAAATTCCTTTCTGCCCCAATAGCGCAAAAGCGGGCTTAGGCCCGCTTTTGCTCTGTGATCGAGACTCTTTCGTTACGGCACCATCGCCTCGACTTCGTCGCGCTTGATGGGCTTGACAAGGTCTTCGCGCTTCACACGCAAATACATGGCAATCGCCGCCGCTACGAAAATCGACGAGTAAATACCCAAGCAAATGCCGATTGTCAGGGCAAGCGAGAAAAAGTGCAGGGCCGGGCCTCCGAAAAAGAACATCGAAAGCGTCATCGCTAAGGTCGACGTATGGGTAATGACCGTCCGAGAAATCGTTGCCGTAATGGCCGAGTTAATAATCTCTTCGGTTTCCACGCGACGCATCTTACGGAAGTGCTCACGCACGCGGTCGAAAATAATCACGGATTCATTGACCGAGTACCCGAGAACGGCCAACACAGCTGCCAGAACCGGTAGTGAAAACTCCCACTGCATCACGGCAAAGATACCGACCACAATGATGATATCGTGTAAGTTCGCGATGATGGCAGCCACGGAAAACTTCCACTCAAAGCGAAATGCCAGGTACGTCATGATACCGAGGACCACCAGACACAAGGCCGTAAAGCCGTCGGTCGCAAGTTCCTCCCCCACTTGCGGGCCTACGTACTCGTTATTAACAAGGCGCACGCCGGAGTCTTTTTTGGAAAGAACCTTCATGAGCTCTTTGGCCTGATGGCCGGAATCGGCGCCTTCCTTAAGGGGCATGCGAATCATCAAATCGCGCGCCGTACCGTAGTTTTGAACGGCTGCCTCGACGCCCATACCCGCCTTAATTTCGTTACGGACCACTTCGGCCGATACGGGTTCTTGGTACTGCACGACAACTTGTGTTCCGCCCGTAAACTCAATGGAAAACGCCAAGCCGTGAAAAAAAATCCAGTACACGGCAACAAAGAAACTCACGACTGAAATCGAGTTCAGGATGAGCGAGTACCGCATAAAGGGGATTGTCTTATGAATACGAAAGAATTCCATGATTGTCCCCTCTTACTTTTTCATGTAGTGCTTGGCCGTACGGTCCTTGCCGTGCGGATCCCAAGCCTGACCGACGCGAATGTGCGAGAGTTTCTTGACGCGCCCGTAAATCAGGTTAATGAGTGACCGAGAAACCGTCACCGACGTAAAGATGGACGTCGTAATCCCGATGCAGTGAACGACTGCAAAGCCGCGCACCGGACCCGAACCGAAAATTAAAAGCGCCACGCCGGCAATTAAACTCGTGAGATTCGAGTCGATAATGGTATTGAAAGCCGCGTCATACCCTTCGCTGATGGCTAGCTGCGGCGATCGTCCCTCACGGAGCTCTTCACGGACGCGTTCGTTAATGAGAACGTTCGAGTCCACGGCCATGCCAAGCGTTAACGCAATAGCCGCGATACCCGGAAGCGTGAGCGTAGCCTGTAGCATCGAAAGCAGAGCCACCAAGCACATCACGTTACACAGTAGGCACGTAGCGGAAACGACGCCGAAAACCGAGTAGTACACCATCATGAAGATGGCCACGATGGCAAAGCCGTACAAGGTCGACTTAAAGCCTGCTTGAATGTTATCGGCACCTAAGCTCGGACCGATCAGGCGTTCTTCGACAATTTCCATGGGAGCGGCAAGTGACCCGGCACGAAGGAGTAGCGCCGTATCGGTCGCTTCAACCGTCGTCATGCGCCCGGAAATCTGCACACGCCCGCCGCCGATTTCCTGACGAATCACAGGCGCCGTGACCACTTCACCTTTGCCTTTTTCAAAAAGGATGATGGCCATGCATTTTCCGACGTTGGCACGCGTAACGTCCTTGAAGATGCGAGCGCCCTTATTATCGAGCGAAAGATTTACGGTCGGCTCCTGGGTTTGCTGATCGAACCCGGGCTGCGCATCGTTTAAGTTTTCACCGGTTAACACCACACGGCGCTTGACGAGAACGGCGTTTCCTTCTCGGTCAAAATACCGCTCGTCTCCGAAGGGCACGTTGCCTTGCGCAAGCTGCGCATACGCTTCGGGCGAATCATCGACCATGCGCACTTCGAGCGTTGCCGTGCGTCCGAGAATGTCCTTGGCTTTGGCCGTATCCTGCACACCGGGTAGCTGCACCACAATGCGGTCGGCCCCCTGCTGCGCAATCACGGGTTCTGCGACACCGAGTTCGTTAATACGATTGTGTAGGGTCGAAATGTTTTGCTTTAAGGAGTAGTCCTGAACGTTCTTAATCGCCCGTTGCGAGAGCTCGGCGGAAATCAGAATTCTGCCACCTACGTCCGTGGGTTTAAAGGTCAAATCCGGCTGCGTCGTGCGCATTAAATCCAAGGCCCGCGCCCGGTCGTCTTCGGAATTAAACGCAATTTCAATTTGTGTTCCCGTGCGCGAAATGCCCGCATGACGAATGCGCTTTTCACGAAACTGCGTACGAAGATCGGCCGCCGTCGATTCGGCGCGCTTTAAAATCGCCGAATGCATATCGACCTGTAGCAAAAAGTGCACACCGCCGCGAAGGTCCAAACCCAAGTACATCGGAAGCGCGTTGATACTCAGGAGCCACTTCGGGGTATTGGGCACCAGGTTGGGAGCCACAATAAAACTCGGATCGGTTTTATCCGGGTTTAAAGCCTTCTCGATTACTTCCCGCGCCAAAAGCTGCTCTTCGGCCTGTGTCGGGTCAAAGCGCACACGAACGGTGTTTTGCTGCGCCCCTTGTTCGTAGAAAATGCCGTTCGGCTTTAATTTAGCCTCGTCCAAGGCCTTTTCCACACGTGTTAAGACGCGCTCATCAAGTTTGACGGTAGATTTAGCGGAACTGACTTGAACGGCCGGCGATTCACCGTAAAAGTTCGGCAACGTGTACACCAAGCCGACAATCAACACAACGACAATGAGAATGTATTTCCAAAGCGGGTATCGGTTCATGAAAAACCCCAGAAAAAGCGAGCCAATGGCACCCGAAAACAGCCATCAAAGAAAAGACGAAAAGGCGCGGCAACTTCTTGCGCGCCCTTTCGCTTGACAAGATGTCTCTTAGATTGACTTAATGGTGCCGCGCGGCAAAACGGTCTGCACCGATCCGCGTTGCATCGTAATCGTGACGGGCTTGTCGTCCACACGACTGATTTCGATCACGATGTACGAATCATCCAAGCTCACGATGCGACCGGCCAGGCCCCCGAGCGTCAAAATCTCGTCGCCCTTACCGAGTGACTGGCAAAGCTTGATGTGTTCCTTTTGGCGCTTTTGCTGCGGACGAATCAAAAAGAACCAGAACACGACGAAAATCAAAAGAAGCGGAACAATCTGCACGGCCAATTCGGTCATACCGCCGCCGGCAGCCTGGGCGTAAGCGTCAGAGATGAAAAACACAATAGTCCTCTTTATAGATAAAAAGTAAACACTGCAAAAAACGCAGAATCCCTAATTTCGAACGTAAGTATATGGGCAATTGCACCGTATTGGTAGCGCCAGAAAGCCTCGTGCGCACCCCCATACAAATTTCGCCACCCGGAATCCCCGAATGGCGAAACGGCACAAGCCAGAAAAGCGATTAACGCTTACTAAATTGCTTGGCGCGACGAGCCTTATGCAGACCCACTTTCTTACGTTCGACCTCACGAGCATCGCGCGTGACAAGTCCGGCCTGACTTAACGTCGGCTTTAACGCCGCATCGTAATCAATAAGGGCCCGCGTAATGCCGTGACGAACGGCACCGGCCTGGCCGGATTCACCGCCGCCTGCGACGTTGACCATGATGTCAAACGTCTCGACATTGTCCGTGACCTGCAGGGGCTGCATGACAATCATGCGACCCGTTTCACGCTTGAAAAAGTCATCAAGGGCACGACCGTTAATCGTAATCTTGCCCGTTCCGCGCTTGATAAAGACACGTGCAACCGAGCTCTTGCGACGGCCGGTGCCATAGTTGTAGTTACCGATCATCTGTATTCCTCTTAAATGTCAAGAGCCTTGGGAGCCTGCGCAGTATGCGGATGCTCGGAGGAGGCATAAATCTTTAACTTCTTGATCATCGCATAGCCGAGCGGTCCCTTCGGGAGCATGCCGCGCACGGCGATTTCAAGCGCACGGCCCGGATGCTTTTCCTGCATCTGAGCAAACGTCGTTTCACGAACACCGCCCGGATAACCGGTGTGGCGGTAGTACATCTTCTTGCCGGCCTTTTCACCGGAAAGACGCAACTTCTCGGCGTTAATGACGATAATGTAGTCGCCCGTATCGACATGCGGCGTGTATTCGGGCTTGTGCTTGCCACGCAAGCGCAAGGCAATCTCGCTGGCCAGACGACCGAGAATCTTGTCGGCGGCGTCGACCACATACCAGTCGCGCTTGACTTCAAGCGGCTTGGCAGAGAAAGTCTTCATTTGTAATTCACCTAAACGAATGCGGTCAAAGAATCGAACTCACAAAAGATGGCGCTTTTGTTTTGGCCGCGTAGCCGCAGGAAAATACCGCCACGCCGTCTGCTCGACGCTTTAAAACCTAGTCACGAAAAAGCGGACGAAGAAACCCCTTCGCCGCGCATTCACATTTGACAAAAACAGAACGCTTAAAAAACCTTTTAATCCAGTGGAAAACGGGGAGATTAAAAGAGGCGACCCGTATTTTTGCCAATGAGGGCGTCATAGTACAGCAAAACGGCGATTTCCTCCAACTTTTTACACGAACGGGAGGCTCCTTTCGGGGAGTCTTTGGTACGAAAACACAGGGTTTCCCCTAATAACCCCCTAAATCCCATCTAATTGGAATTGCTTATTTGCGTAGCATGGTGGTAATGTGCCGACGGGGTGAAGTGGCTTGATGTGGTGGGACGCTCCTGATGACTCCGTACCCTCTCGCTTACGACGCCGACGGTTGCGCGCTTGATATATCCTTTTTTTGCGCAAACCGGGCTTGAGACCTTCTTTTTGCAAAGCGGGCACGTTGATTCGCGGTAGGTCTTCAAGTGGAGGATATTAGGAGAAAAAACATGGCAAGCGGTATTGTCAAATGGTTTAACGACGCCAAAGGATTCGGATTCATTACACCGGACGAAGGCGGTGAAGATTTGTTCGCCCACTTCTCGGCCATCGAAATCGACGGTTTCAAGACCCTGAAAGAAGGCCAGAAGGTGACCTTTGAAGTCGTGACCGGCCCCAAGGGTAAGCAAGCTGCCCACATCAAACCCGAGAAGTAATTCTTGACGGTGTCAGTCAAACGCCCTTGCCGGAAAACCGCGAGGGCGTTTTTGTTTAACGTGTCTTCGTGCACCCGAAAAGCCCTTTTGGCAATTGCCATCCTTTGTTGCTCTTTGGCGGTTACGGCTATGGATACTCTTTCTCTTCGCATCAGAGATCAAACGCTGGAGCTTGAGGTCGCACGCACCGAAGCCGAGCGTGAGCGAGGTCTGATGGGGCGGTGCACACTCAAAGAAAACACCGGTATGGCGTTTTTCTTCGACCCTCCGGAATCGGTGGGATTTTGGATGAAAAACACGCTGATTAACCTTGATATCGCGTTTGTCGATACGACCGGTGTTGTTTTTCACACCGACACGATGCGCGCTAATTCCTTAACGCTTCATCACTCGTACGGCCTGGTATCCGTTGCCATTGAGCTTCCGCAAGGAACCTTGCAACGACTTCGCATCGGACCGGGGACGTACTTTCCGGAATTAGATATCACGAAGACGGGCTCCGAGGGCACTTTACGCCCTAAGTCTTCGAGACATCGATAAGAGAGGCTATGAGTACCTTTGAAATCACAGGCGGCGTCGATCCGCTCCTTACCGTGCAGATGCAAAAGGGCGACGTCCTTTTTGCCGAAAGTAACGCCATGGTAGCCATGGACAAATCCTTAACGCTTACGGGTGTGGCACGCGGCGGCGTTTTAAGTTCTCTCGGCCGCAAACTGTTGAACGATGAGAATTTCTTTCAGGAGCGCTTTGAAGCCAAAGAAGGACCGGGCACGGTGCTTCTGGCGCCGATCATCCCCGGGGATGTCAACCTCCTTGAGGTCGGAACACGAACCTATCTAATCTCGGACGGAGCGTATTTGGCAAGCACCGAAGGCGTGACGCTTGAAATAAAATCGCAAGGTCTCGGCAAAGCCCTCTTTGCCCGCTCGGGCGGCTTTTTTCTCATGAAAGCCACGGGAAGCGGCACATTAGTTGTCTCCGGGTTCGGCTCGATTCGAGCCCTCACGGTTACCCCCGACAAACCCCTTGTCGTCGATAACGGACACGTGGTGGCCTGGGATGCGTCCTTAAATTATGACCTGACGATTAATACGGCGCATCGGGGATTTTTCGGAAAACTCATCGAAGGGGCTGTGACAGGCGAAGGCATTGTCCTGACGTTTACGGGAACGGGAACGGTCCTAGTTTGCTCGCGAAATCGCGGCGGATTTATCGACTGGATTGCCGGAAACCTTCCGCAAGAGAAGGCCGCGAAAAACCGCTAAAAAGCCCCTCTTATTCGCCGTAAGCTCGTCCGTTCGGCCAACTCTTCGGGTCCATCACCGGTCCCTTGACGCGATACGTCGTTACGTCGCGGAAGGTCGTAGCCATACGAGCGCCGACCGTGCGAAATGTCCTTTCACGCAAGGGATCGTCTTTCGGATACCGACCGAAAATCATTTCTGCGACATCAGCAAGTTCCACCGGCGCCCGATTCATGCGAACGGATGCTTGGTGACTACCGGCAGGCTTAACGAGCAACAAGGCGCTTTTACGACCGACACCGTGCCCGTGATCGCTGGCAAGAATCACCGTTGTATTGTCATACACGCCGTTTTCTTTCATCCAGGCAAACCACTTGCCGACAGAGCGCAGAGCACACGTTTCCGTCTGCAAATGTCCGGGATTAATTCTTTGCCCATCGGTAAGGGGATACCCTTTGGCACATATATCGCAACTACCCGGTTTCATAAACCACGGCCAATGCGTCAGTTCCGAATAAATGACTTTGAACGTACTCTTTCGAGCATCGGCATTGGCAAGTTCCGGGAATGATTCAAGGAAGGCCCAGTCGCGCAGTCTTCCTGTCGCAAGAGAAGCATTGTGCCCTTGCGTGGAACCGGTCCAACTACCGCCGTTGTATATATAGTTTTTCAGTGACCACGGAGCAGACGAGAAAAGGCTGACGCTCACAAGGAACCCTTCCCCGCTCGTTGCCTCATGCTTCATACCGCGCTTTGCCATGTAGTGCGACAAATAAAAAAGCGGCATATAGCGAAGTGTCAGTGGATTATTCTCGGCGTACTGGGACACAAGTTGCGGCTCGAGCCAGTTGCGCTCATTAATCGTCACATCGACATCGCTCCCGAATCGATTAGCCACATCGGCATACGAGCGATTGATTTTGGTAATCAGGCTCTCATCAGGCTTCTCATTGAGGGCTTCCGGTGTACAGGCTTTCCCGCAGATAATCGAAGCCAAACTTGCTTGTGTTGAAGGTCCGGTAGCCAGACAATCGGCGTACCACGTTGCATCTTTCCAAGCCAAAGCCACATCCGGATTGTTCTCAAGAATCGTTTGAACATGAAAGCCGGAGAACATATCCAAAATCAGTACAACCGTGTTGTGACCTGTTTTGCTAAATCCGAGGAATCGATTGTTCCAAGCCGGGGCTTTTGCTTCTTTTACGGAATCACTCGGCAAATCCCACTGCGATTTTGTCGTCCACAATTCACAAAGCGAAGCGCCGAAAGCCATCACAATGCAAAACGTAAAGACCGTCTTTAAAACCGATACGTAGCCTTTCCTAAAAACCCAAATCAGGAGGAGTCCCAAAAGAAGGAAAACGGCACTGTCAACAGCCAGATTAACAGCTCGGAAAAGTGCCGTCGGCTTAGAGAGTTGAAATCCGTCAATCGTTCCTGCATCCAAAGGAAGAAGGAAGGCGTACACCGTGAAATAAAGACTGACTACCACAAAAAGAAGCGTCATTGCCTTTCGGATTCTGAAAAAGGCAAAAACCTTCCCTAAGAGCCAGGTCGACCCCAAAAGGACGCCGACCAAGAGCAGTAAGTGCGCCAGAATCACCGGCAAGGCGCTAAAGGTTTCCGGAGCCGTATTGAAGGCGTGAATCGGCAAATAGCCGGCAATCAATATAACAAGCCAGGCAGTTGAAAGGTCATACAGACCCTCTAAGGAAACTTTCGGGCAAATGCGTTGCGCTAAATTGAGCAAAACAGCCGATGTCCCGACAGCCGGAATCAAACTTAAAAGCGCCAGAACCAGGGTCGCTCCGTGTCGCGCCATCGAAACGAATTCGCCCTTGTACCAGAACTTAACCGTGAAAAAGAGACCGACCAAAACCAAGAGACAGAAAACCCAATGCCGCCGATACAGGCGCGCCTTTGCAGCCAAGAAGGTTCCGATGAAAGCGGAGACAAGAAAAACCGTATTCGCTGTGTGTGTCAACACCACCCGGCTCTGTTCGGATAGGAACGTTGCTTGCCCCGAAGAAAGGCTACCGAGCAATGCCCCTAAAAACCAAAGACTGCCCCCCGAAATACAGAGCCAAAACGAAATTGCCTCGTTGACAGTCGTTTGTCTCTTGACCGCAAAGAACGCTCGAAAGCGCTCTGTTTTAAAGGCCGGCGACACTTTCCGAACCACGTCGTAAACGACGTTCTTCGCGAGCGAATAGATGTTGTTACACGTCCAGTAAAGCACAAGTCCGCTTGCCGCGTCAT
>OCHN01000070.1_pt1 | contig 98537 bp, 100 predicted proteins | sample 1538911 | NCBI WGS metagenome assembly OCHN01 (sample SAMN04571736, study PRJEB22368) | human gut metagenome | biome: human gut; material: stool | host: Homo sapiens | place: Luxembourg | collected 2013-01-11 | reverse complement strand
AGAGGATTTTGCCAGATCCCAGTCTTCGATGCAGGTAGCAGTTACATAAGTTGTCCCCGGATCGATCGGAAGATAAAATTTCAGATCCCATACAGCGCCATCGATCTGGCTTAATTCCTGTAGGTTATTCATCGTATCATCACTTCCATGTGTTTTCAGGTCTCCATACTCCGTTCCATATAACCAGTACTGATCTTTGTCAAGATACCCTTCTGACGGTAATCCGGACAGGGTATAGTATGGAATCATGTCCCTGCTGCCATCGTCTTTATCCCCATAATCACCGAAAGTAAGCGTGGTAACATCCTCTGTATTTCCAAACAGATCAGAAAAACTCTGAATACCCTGATCGACCGTATTTTCTTCATTTTTTGAAACATCAGCTTCATTTTCAGAAGTATCTACTGTTTCTGGTTTGGGTGTTACCTGGGACTGCTGTGTAGTTCCGCATCCTGCTACCGTCATGGTCAATAAGCTACATAATACGATCATTCTTTTTTTCATTTCAATTTCCTCCTATTGTTCTTTGAAATGATCTTTTCCAGCATATTCTTGATTGTTTCGTTTCGAACAGCTTGTCCATTCTTTTTGCCATCGTACAGCTGTCCATTACCATCCAAAACATATTCCAAAACTTCGTTCCCATCCGCATCGTACAGATGGATCATATATTTTTGTGCCCCGTCCAAAAGATATCCTTGTTCTTCCTGAACAGACCCGTCCTGGTACACCTCATTCCAGATCTCCAGTTCTTCCTGGGTAAAATCATGGTCAAGGCCTTTCACAAAATTGTTTTCTGTGATCTCATATACGGATCCAAATGCAATCGGCTGATTGGTAACTGTCTGTTCCGTTTGTTTTTCCGAGCCTTTTGAATGCATGATCTGCACGACTCCGATGCCTGTAACCACACAGGCAAAAAGTAAAATACTAATGATTCGTTTTCTCACAATTCTCCTCCTCATATCTTTTTTTTGCTATATCTATCCCAAACGTTCTTGTTAATTGTGCATACCACATTCGACCCAATACTTCTCCTAAATTTCTATCTGAGTAATATGTAAAACTGTAGGGTTCTTAAGCAAGTAGTATCTTACTGGCGCATTTCTTGTTTGAGAGAAGAATGTAAGTGGCTGTAGAGAGAAATACTCGGTTTTTGCGAGTGTTTTTTCGGCATTTTGCCAGATGTTTTTTACAAGAACATAATATCCTGAAAGCCCACGGCTTCAGCCGTGGGAGGATGTCAAAGTCGCGTACTATTTATGAAATTATCCGCCGGATAATTGTTTTATGTTGCTCTATTTTTCTTGACTTTTTCGATATTTTGATCAATTTGTTTCATCAAATCCGGGGTTATAATCAATCGATTTCCTGCGGGATTTAGGAAAAAACCATGTTCTCCACAAATTTTTCGAAAATCCCGGAAAGACAGTAATACTGGCTTCCATTCACCTCTTGATGTATTCCACAAATTAAATTCCTCCAGGTTAGAAAACGCGAGAAATAAAAGGGATGATGTTTCGACCATATGCCTTACCGCACCATATGAGATGCGGACACTCTCGGATTCCTCTTTTATCTTTACGGGTATGATAAACTGGCAAGAAGCCAACCTCCATAGATAAGCAACATCTCCATACTGTTTTAATAATGCTACAGTTTTGACCATTGCATGATTATAAAAACGATGGGGTAGATTTCTTTTCTCATCCAACAAAAAGTTTTCCTTTTTTTCACCAACGCCAAGCACTACTGAAGATGCTCCTGCCGCATAGCATAATGCATAAAACTCAGCAATTTTATAAAATTTTGGATCACTGACCCTTACATTTTCATATTGCTTTGCCATCTCTGTTGCCTCTTTCGGATCAAGAAACAGCAGACATTCTCCATTTTGAGTGAGAAATGGTTGATTAGTTTTTGTACTTTCAAGAATAAATAGTTTGTTTTTAAAAATTTCTTCTTTCATGGCACCACATATAACCTGTCTGATGTTGGATCGTAATGAATCGTTATGATCTTCGCCACATTGTCCGGCATGGCGTATGCAATCACTCCATCGCCTTCATAAGCATCGTCAGTCACTTCCATGATCTCAATCTGTTTTGCACGCACATTACTTTCGATATCCCCACAGACATTATTTAATTTATAATCTAATTGTTGTTTTACTTTTTCTAGTGGTGTAAGGTCGACGCCTTCCTTACACAACACTTCTGCATTCATATAACCGCTTGATTCAGATTCAGCCAAAAGAGTCTCATCATCCACCTGGTTCGTTGAAAATAATCTAGCAAAAACAAACTTTTCGCTATAGTCACTGATATACTCCTCGGTAATTACACCATCCTTTCTATGGAACATGTGATTTCTGGATCCTTTGATTCCCATATGAATGGACTCCTGATTTTCATCCAGAAAGAATACCAGATCGCCCACTAGAGTCTCGTTCCATTCGACTGATTGCAATGAGTCAAAGTATTCCTTTAAATTTTCTCCTGGAACAGGCGCATCAACCTTACTGCTTTGGATACAATCTTTTACAAAATCGGTATCCGAAGCATAGGATGTGCCTTCTTTTTCCATAGCTGTGAGAAAAAGACTCATAAATGCATTAAAATCACCCGTTTCATCTGAGAAAATATCTCCCCTCTCCTCATTATCCAGATTCGAATTATCCTGCTGTTCTTCTAATGATTTTGCCTCATCTTCACTTAGAACAGGATCCGGAGTAAATACCTGCATGGTGCCGTATTCTTCAGGTTCTTCTTTTTTATTCTTTAAAACAAGTGTGACCGCTACAGCTACGAATATCGTTGCAAACACAAGAAGTACAAAACACTTTTTAAATTTTTTGCTCATAAAACCGTTAATTCCTCCATCAATGATTTGTCCAGGTAAAATGCATTGGATCGTTATAATATCCTTTCCAATCGCCACCCCAATAAAATCCGTGGCTCTTCCATATGGAAACGATCTTCTGATTGATATAGTAAGGACTGGATGGATTCACACCTCCAGTGTAGGTCGCTCCGTTTGCTGCTGCATTGATATCAAAGGCGACACCATAGCTATGATGTGACAAATGACCGGTTCCTGACGCCATATATCGCCATTCATAACTTCCTGCAAAAATAACCGGGAATTTTAACGCCGCCATTTCATTAAAGCATGCCTGGACATTCCCTGCGATTGCTTTATGGCTCTGGATCGATATGTATCGGACATTTCCTGCTGTATCACAAACAGGAACGGAAATTGTTGTCAGATATTGTGCCATCTGTGTTTGCGTCGTGGGTGTTCCACCAGGGAAAAGTTGCGCCAGACGGGCACTTCCGTCTCCCAGCGGAGTAACTACAGTTCCTCCAGCACCACCACTCATCATAGCATTTAAATATTCCTGAGCAAATTGCACACGTTTATCCAGCATAGATCCGTACTCTCCCTTTTTTGCTGGCATATAATAAGGCTTTTCACTGCAAGCACAAAAGGCTCCGGTTGCTATATCAATGTCCGTTTCTGTTTTCCAGGCTTCAAAGGAAAGATTATACTTTGTGGGATAAGCATGCGCACCGGTATATCTGGCAAACGTCCAGTTTGATGGAATATAAACTTCCCATGCGTACTGAAGCTGCGTATTAAGATCATACACATTCATCCCCTTAGATGCAGCCCAGTTGATGATCTTTGTTCTCTGTCCCCCTGTCCATTGCATGATTCCCATGGCATGTCCATTATCATAAGTCGGATCCATCGTCGACATTTCCTGTTTAAGGTTTCCAAGTATAGCCGCACACTGAACTGCTCCAAGTCCCTGGCTCTGGAAATACTGACAGATAATCGCAGCATTACCGTTTAATGCCGCACTGTTTGCTGTGTTCGTTGTACTTCCTCCGGCACCGGCTAATAAAAGCATAATAAATACCCCTACAATCACGATTCCGCTTCCCAACAACAAGAGTGCACCGCTCAAACTTCCAAACACTGCAATCAACATTTTTTCCAGGTTGTCACTAGCCGTATCTTTGATCTTTTGCGTTGCTTTCTTCTTTGCCTGTTTAGAACTTTTCCATCTATCTGCTACTGATTCCTTGTTTTTTTTAAGAGCCTGTTTCCGATCCGTCTTTTTTAGACTTTTCTCCTCTCCCGCCCTTCTAAGATTGTCTGATTTTTTTTCCTTCTTATGTTCTTCCTGAGCCTTTTGTTTCTTAGTGTCCCGTTTGTTTTTTAAGATAAGATCTATTCCTACTTGCTTTGCTTTTTGGAAGTTCTGTTCCTGGTTCCATACATCTTCTTCTTCCGCATCCAGTTCCTTACCAGCATATTGATACTCTTTTTTTAGTGCAGCTGAAACAAGTTTTGCTCCATTTACCACTCGGAGAGTACCTCTTCCTACAGAAACTCCTTTTTTTCCTGCCAATTTTCCATTGACTTTCACTTTTGCATTCTTTTTTTCCGTTCTTATCTTTTGCCTGGCTAACAGATCACCAAAGCTTTCACTATTAGAAAGAGAAACAACAATGTTTTTTGCACCTGGTATCCGTTGATTTTTTGAGTCTGTTTTCATACCTGTGTCTGGCTTTCCGAGCTTTCCTGTTCCTTTTACCACACGCACGGAACGAGTCCTCTCACCTGCCGGTGTAAAAACCGTTGCCAGAGTCCTATTTTCTTGGACAGACCGGGCATGTTTATTCTCAATCCTTTTATCAAAACTCTCCGTCCCTGTTCTCACATGCTTACGTGATATCGATACACTTTTTACAGATGGTGTGTCGCGGTATCCTACTGAAACTCTTTTTGCTGGATATTGTCGCTCCTGTGTTCCTCTTACCGTGCGTGAAGACTGCTGTATACGATCCGCAGTAGTTCTAACACTCTTACTTGGCATGGATTCTTTTTGTGTGTCCGTTCGTACCGTTACAGAGTGTACCGTTGGAGTTACGGCAACTGCCCGTGGTTGATTTTCAGTTGGTATCGAGGTACGCACCCGGACACTCGGCAAAGCTTCTTTATCTGAACCAGTACGCAATGTTGATGTTTCTGTTCGCACCCGGACTGCATGCACTGTTGGAGTTACTGTAGCAGTATGCGGACGTATCCCATTATCTGTGAGGTAACTTCTGGCATTTACAGCTATATGTACGGAAGAACCAGCTGGCCGTTCCGGTACGGTATCGACCACGACATGCTCAGAACCGGCATGCAATCTGGTGGACGGATACATTGAATTAACCGGTACATGTGGCGTTCCGGATGAAGGGAAATATCCATGATTTACTATCGTTGGAATCTGCGCACGAGCAGATACCATGGATGGATAGGGACTTCCACTTTCTATGCGGGAAGAATTATCACCCGATACATGCGCCGATTGGGAGGATCTGGTTGTGGAATGATTTTCCTGTATTCTTTTCGTGCTTATTTCAGAGTCAGCGAAGGCTTTCGTGTTTTTTTCTCTTTTCGATCCACGGATACTACCTTCTGTTCTTACTGCCATTTTCTTCCTCTCTTTCTGAACTTAGTTAAAACATCCGGGCAGCACTGAAATCTTGATGCACTGACCAGGCTGTACCTGTCCGTAAGTACCCTTATCGATATACAAAAGGCATTTATAGCCGGTAGAAGTATCTTCTCCTTCTATCGGATAAAATTTTCTCGATTCTGGTCCCGTCGTTGGTGATGTTTCATAATAAATTTCTACTTCCCTTTTCTTTATTATCCTTGCCTCAACAAAAAACTTACTTCTCTCCCGTTTTCCGTTCAGCCAGTGCAGGGACTCTGACAAAAGAACCCCTGCAAGAACAAGAAGAATGCCAATATCAGCGATATATGAGAGTGGATCAATCTTTGAACAAGCTAACACCAAAAAGAATAGGAACGTAGCGAAAAGCAGAAGTCTTCGCATGTTGTTATTCTTATTGTATTGTTTTATACGATCCAGGCATTCTTTATCGGAGTATTCCCGGATGCAGAGATTTTCTTTGTCATTTTGTGTAAAGTATACTTTTCCTTCAATCATTCTCATTTTGTCCACTCTCTTTCAAATGCATTTTAGTTTTCTGCCGTCGTGTTGATCAGCTGATAGATCATAGAATCCCGCGGATAAACGTTATCAAACGGCAGACATGTCTTTCCGTTATAAATAAGACCACATCCAGGTTCGGCATTATTCACATAATCCAGCTGCGCATCTGACATCTGCAAAAGTTCTCCTAACGTATCCCTGTCAAATTTTGCCAAAGACATCATCATAATAAAAGAAGAGTTATTAATGATATTTCTGGAGTCCACACTTCTTAACAAGTCTTCTGTATTTTGCATGATGCCTGTTGGTACACCTTTCCATTTCCTTGCTCTCTTCCATATTTCCATAAGGAAAGAAGATGCACTCTTGGAACGCAGCAACAGATAGAATTCATCAATATAGAAGTGTGTCCAGACATTTCCTTTGCTTCCATTTTCGATCATCTTGTTCCAGATATCGTTCAAACATACGAAAAGTCCAAGATCTTTCATTCCGCCACCTAGATCCTTGATGTTATATGCAACAATCGGTGCGTTTGTTTCTACATTAGAACGATGTGAAAATGTAGATAAGGATCCGGATGCATAGATCTCGATCACATCTGCAATGTTCTTTGCTTCCGGTTCTGGCTGATTTTGCAGCTCTTTATACAGATTCATAAGAGTTGGTGCTGCACTCTTGTCACAGGTGACAGGATTTCCAGAGGCACGAAGTTGTTCCATATGCTGCAGGTATCCGATGTAGATATTTTTTACACATCGGTCAATAATGGATTTTTCTTTTGGCTCAATCGTCCTTTCTCTTCCGTACATAATTTCAATCATACTAATGATATAATTTGCTTTCATGGTCAGGGAATCGTTATCTCCTGCATAATTGATATCCATATCCAGCGGATTTACAAATTTCTTTGAATTCGTAGAAAGATCAATCACCTCTCCACCAAGTGCCTTAACCATTGGCGAATATTCATTTTCCGGATCGATGATAAAGATCTGATTATTTTTTCCTCTCAAGAGAACATTGTAGATCTCGGATTTCGCAGCCATACTTTTACCGGATCCAGACTCTCCAAAGATTAATCCATTGTAATTTCTTCCACTTAAACGGTTGTACATAATAACGCTTTTTGTGATTCGGTTCTGTCCATAATAGACACCGTTCTTCTGGAAGAGTTCCTGGGAACTGTATGGCAGAAAGATGGAGCTGGACTCTGTTGTTAACATACGGTCTACATATAACTTATTGATACATAATGGCAACGTAGAGTTAAAACCAACTTCCTGCTGATAAAGCAAGGGACGAATTGGTGCATTATATTTTCTTGAGATACTCTTTACCAGTCTGGTAGCCTCTTCAAGCTGTTGTAAAGATTCACCAAAAACTACAACTGTAAAAGTCACATAATACAATCGCTGATCACGCGTTACCATATCTTCCATCAAGGTGGTCGTCTGTTCCTGAGATCGGTACAATTCCGGAGAAATAAGCTGTGTAGAATATCCCTCCTGACCTGCCTTCTTTTGTGCTTCAGATATCCTTGCATTTAAGGAAAGCATATGATCCCTTACCTTTTTTAACGCAGCTGCCTGTTCAATTGGATTATAATTCACAGAGATCATCAGACTATGCGGAATATCCGTAAGGTCATTCATAAAATCGGTAGAAAGCCATGTAGGCACACGCTGCAGATATAGTGTCCTTGCAAAGGTTTCTCCTATTGTAAAATGATTTCCCTTAAAGCTCATACCGCATGGTGCAACTGCCTCTTTTGATGTTCCTCCCGTGTTATACATCTCCTGCAGATCAAATGTCGGATTTCCATCTTTATCCACCGAATTCTCAAAAACAGTTGATCCGTCCTGATTATAAATACTTTGCAGATTGCGAAGCCTTTCTTCTAAAGACATGGGAACTGTCCGGCTTCCAGGAAGGATTCGACGAAGGGAAGCATCGATCTCGTTGTCAATACTATCCAAAACCTGCATCGCGTGTGATACGTGATCATCTTTTACAGACACTACACACATTTTTTCCTGGGAAAGGTTGTTTCTTCCTTTAGCTACCCTGTCTAAAAGAATCGTATTCAACTCTTGCCGGTATTTGTTCAGGCCATCCTTTTGCGGTTCAAAACGGATTGTGTTTAAGAAAGTACGCCGGTCCGTAGGCTTGTTCCGGATAAAGATCTGAAATTGCGCATTTTCCGGAAAGGAATTCAAAAACATTCCATAGGTACGGAATATTGCAAGCTGCTGTTCTTCCGGAGCAATTTTAAAATTGACGTCTTCTAACAGATAAGCCCGTGTGAAAGTGCCAGGTTCTGTTTCAATCACTCCATTGTCATATACCTGTTCATATGGAATGCTTTCCAGAACAGTTTTTGGAAGTTTGTTTTTTTTAACAAATCCAGAGAATTTTTTTAATAAACTATCTGATATATTTAAAGTACTCATTCCTATTCTCCTATTATCGATGTGCTGGATACTGTTCGGATGTTATGATCTTTTTCTTTTTTTCCTTTGTTTCGTCCTTTAAGTATTCTGCACTATCGATTCGTTCATACTTTCTTTGCCGAGGGGAAAGAAGCATGGAACGTACTACCTGGATCACAAAAGTTTCCATCCGCATTCCATACACGGATACCCACCCGATCAGGATCATCGGAAGCATCAAAAAAACTGCGATCATACACTGATTTGCAAAGTCTGTTGGAATCAACAAAGCAATTGGAGCTGCATATGCGATCCCGATACTTAAAACAATAATCTGTCTAGTTGTTACCAGACCAAATAATTTAGGTTCATAGTCCCTAATATCTTTTGTCATTTCTACTTCTACCATTTATCTTCTCCTTAGCCGATTCCAACTACATGACTTGATATACTGGAGGTCGCTGTATATAGTTTTGCACATGTGATATAAGTCACAAAGATGCAGACAATTTTTAGCATACCTTCCAAAAATCCATCCGCAGTTGTACCCATAATCGCATTTACAATGACATTTCCCGTTGCCGCAATCAAATAACACATGGTGATCCTGATATAAAGAGCAACAAATTTTTTCATATATCCGATACCTGGGCTTCTTGCACCATTTCCGCAAACATCCGCAATCGCTAATGGAAAGAAAGCTTTTCTTACATACAACTCGATCAAAATAGTCAAAAGTACAACTCGCGCAGCCATTAACGGCAGTTCGAAAAGGATCAAAACAACCGTCATACCCACCATTTTTAAAACAGCCATTATACTGATCTTTACATTTTCCAATGCCGCATTGATATAATCTATCATCTGAAACACTGTATATGAGGACAAATCATTCATATCATTTTTCCCCCATCCAAAGGTAGAATCTACCCAGTTTCGGATATCATCCAGGTTTTCTGATGTGTTGATCATATTTCCTACACGATTCATTATGTACTGGCCAAGCTGCTCCAACACTCGTACGATCACGTCCCAGTTCATAACTACCATCAATCCAATCCCGACCGTTACAAAACACTTGGCCCACATATCCAGACTTCCATCTCCTCGCTGCAGTTCGGCAAACATGAGAAACATAGAATACAAAACTACAATAAACATGGCCAATCCTTTTAATGCTGATGCAACATTTGTATATAGATGAGAAGAGTCTATACCTGATTTGATCGTATACAGGCTCCTGTTTACGATATTAGCGTTAGAAGGTAACGATTTCCCAAAAAGTGCATTAATGGAGTTAAGCATACCATCCGTTAATTCATCCGTCACTGTTTGTTTATAGTCATCATATGTTTTATGTAGATCAGACCATTGCGACTTGTCATTTGGATTTGTAAGTTCCTTTGCCATGGTAAACGGTATTGCGAACCAGACGGCACATACTATAAGTATTGCAATCAGTCCTGTATAGACCACGCGTTTTCGTTTCTTAAAGGACATCTCACAGGCTTGAATATTTGCTGCTTTTTCCATAAATCATAGCTGTGTGACAGCTGCCTCCTTTCCTTTTGCTTAAAAAAGGGTGCCATATGGTACTGGCACCCCTTCTGTGTGTGATTTGAATGAGTTAACCTAACCAGCTAGCAAAGTCAATACCAAGGAATTTCGTTCCACCTAAAATTCCAAGGACTACTGCGGTTGCCATCATCATCGCTGCTTTCTGCTGGGCAGGACCATCTTCATTTGCATGGCTGACTGCGAATTTAAGGATACCGATCAGACCAAAGATAACACCAACAACCAGCGCAATCTTAGACGCAATCTGTACAATCCCGTTAATCATGGCAGCTCCATTATCTGCAAAAGCAAATGGAGCAACTGTATACATGCAGGTAAATACGCAGACCATTGCCATACATAACATACATGTTCGTTTTCTTGTTTCATAATTTGTAATCATTACATCTTTTTTGTTCATTCTATGAACTCCTTTCCTATTACGTATTCTTACAAGCGGATTAATGCTCCGATACTTCAAGTATGCCATAGCATTAAAGATTTTCGGATTTTTTCAAACTGGAGTAACGGATGTGTACATTAATTCGTCCGGCCCCCAAACTTTATCATTCGCATCTAGCGTTTTTTCAACACTTCCTGCTGCTTCTTCTGCTGTCTGAAGGGGCAATGTCTGATCCATTCCATCACCGTTCCCCTGAACATCTTGTGGTTTCCCAACCAATGGTTCTCCATTGACATCCATATTATTGCGATACTCTTCTGCTTTCTGCTGCTCTGCCTCATTTTTCGCTTCATACACCGCTTTATCCGGTTCTTTTTTATTCCCATGTTTTTCAGTGATAATCTCCTCGTTCAGTTTGTGTTCTGAAAGCAGGTCAGCCGCCTTCTGAGAATTGAAAATATAAGCACCACGTTCCTTATTTAATTTTTTTACCAGGGAACGTCTGGGATGCTTATCTGAAGCGAATTTTTTTCCCTTCAAGGCATTCAGCGACTTCGGTATTACAATGCACTCATCTTCAGGCATAGTTCTTAACTGCGATGGTGTATAAAGCTCTACACCCGTTCTGTTAAATGACTGGCCTCCACCTCCTTTAGAGTAATTCACATTCATGACAACTCGGGTTTCTTTACCTAACAGCTTGCTGATCCACTCTGTCGTGACTGTATCCGCACCACCACCAAGATAAACCGTATTATCACAGTTACCCGTGATCGTCTCCCAGTCGTCTTTATACAGGTTTTTCATCTGGCTCAAAGACTGAACGATAATATTAACAGAGATCTCATATTTACGGATGGTTGCTACTTTTTCTGAAAACTGTGGAATTTTTCCTGTGTTGGCGAACTCATCGAGAAGCATCCTTACATGGATAGGAAGTCTTTGCCCGCTATTCGACTGTTCACTGTTACTGATCACTTTTCCTGCCCGTAACTTTTGCAGTGCTTTTTCTGCTTCCTCTTTCGTTCCCCGGTATCCTATCAGTTCATTTCTGTTCGTTCGTATCTCCCACCACTCATAATCCACATTTTTCCTTATGATGCCGTCTTTTGCTCTTTCAAAGAACGCTTCGGCTTCTTTCCGAACCCTTTTTACCTCCTCCGGGCTCCCTGCACGAAACGTTTTCCATATCTGTTTATCTTCATCCATGATACATTGGGAAAACTCAGCTGTATTTTCACTGTAGCGATACAACCGTTGAAACAGCTGAGAATACATCATGGATGAAAGGAACTGGAAAGTAGTATCTCCAGTCGGGATGATAACAAATAATGCGGTTTTTTCATCTCCGACAGAATCCAGATCCAGATCATCGGTATTAGTAAGAGCTGCTACCGGAGCAAGGTCAAACGCCTGCAGACGGACCGCACAGGAGATAAGGATACTTTTTAACGTCTTTCCGGCTCCCATCTTAAAAGTGCGATATTGCTTTGCAGCAAAAGAATCTGTATATCGTTCTTCAATATCTTCAAACATTCGATCCAGCTGGCTCTTTGCGTTTGAATCATTTTCATCTACTTCTGCTGCTCTCAGCAACCGCATCACATTTGTAAAACATTGGCATTCTTTTTTGGTATAATGAAAAAGAAATGCAATCAGCGCAACCAGCAGAGCGGTTTCAGATTTTTCCCAGAACGGATCACCACCTTTTTGATCCGGCGGTGTTGTGTTTTTGATCAGCGTATTCACCAGAATCTCTATGTCCTGGTCATTTTCTATGTATTGGAATGGATTATAATGATTTCCCCTGTCCATACGATCCAGGTTAAAGCATTTTACGTTATAACCCATATACTCCAGATAATGTCCATACTGCTTATACAAACCTCCCGAAGGGTCCGTAACAACAAATGAGGAGTTCGCCTGCATGATATTCGGACCCACATAGTTATAGGACTTACCTACACCAGACCCACCTACAACAAAGACATTCAGATTTCGTCTGGTAGCTTCATTATCCATAGCCAGTAGCATATCTTGGGACAATATTACATTTGTAGGACCATTACTGGTCGGTTTTCCAATTGGATCCGTGAATTTTTTATTGTAATCGTCCATGGATTTCATCCAGGCTGCATCACCCTGTACTTTATCAACGTTATAATGCGCTTTTCCCTTCTGTGTTACATAAAACATGAAAATCAAAAGCCCACCAAGCAAGGTATATAGCAATATCTTTGAAAAAATATCATTTGGCAAAGGGAAGATAGTAAACGGTCTGGTAAACAGATCATCGAAAGACAGGTTCAATGCGTCTATGAATTCCAATTTTGGATTTTCTTCCATAACCAATGCCAAATGGATATACCATAGGATAACAAATAGATAACTGATAAACCCTACCACACTGGAAATCAATAGTGTTTCTTTTTTCTTTTTGTTCACAATGATCCACCTCTATTCTTTTTCTAAAGTGGATTTAGTACGTCCACGGTTCTTCTTTTCTTCCCGCTTTCTTGCTACTTCCATGCCCCGCTCTTTTTCTATTTTCTTCTCTACATCCGCAATTCGTTCTATGGAGGCTGATATGGTCACAGCTTCAATATCTCGTATCGCCAACAAAGACTGTTCATACATCTCTCCGTCCATCTGGTATTTTTTTAAAATATCCTGAAGTATCTTTCCATCAGACGGTTCGTATCCTTTCGGAATCCGTCCCAGAATAAAAGCCTTTAACAGCTCTTTCAAAGCTTCTATATAATGCAAGAATTTTTCATTTTGTCGTCCATCCATGTTCATGATTTGATCATTCTGGATTTTTCTCGTGACCATCTGATCCAGCTGTTTGGTCAGAAGTTTTTCTCCCCTTGCATAAGCGCGATATTGAGAACTTGGCGATACATCTAAAACATCCATATCTTCCCCTGTCTGACGTTGAAAATGATGTATCACCTCTGTACTGTTATAAGTTACTATAGGAAATGGGATTCGGCTACTGTACGATATCAGAAGCTGTTTATAATCTGGCTGTGCAGCATCCACCTGCTCATAGGGTATAAATTGAATCTCATCCCCTCTCCTGACAGCTCTCCCATATGTAAAACCACTTGCAGTGATTGTTAAATATTGACTTCCATATCCAACAATCCACAAAGGGGTTTTGTTCAGATTTGTTTTTCCATCATAAAATCCCTTCGCTAATCGATCCTGCATTGCAATCTTTAATTCTGCGTATGCCTCATTTTTTATCCCATTCGGTCCAGTGCTGGCTAGAATCGTTTCGAGATAAACAGTACAAAGATCTGGTGCACTTCGAATATTTCTTTTGACTGCATCTTTTGCAAGCAAAGTGATCATCATAGTTCCATCCTCCATCTGATCCAGCCCTATTTCCGCATGTTCAAAGTATTTGGCAAATCGATCTTTCATAAGCTGTGCCTGACCTGGTGTTAGTCCATACACTGCAATACAGCTTTTGTCTTGTTCCTTCGAAATTGCTGCCTTTTTCATGATTTCTTCGCCTGTTAGCACTCGGCAGAATTTTCCTTTTACTTGCAACATTTCTTTGCAGACCTGCATTGCCTGCTCTTCATCTTGCTTTCTTACTATAAAACCTGTTTTTCCATCGTTCGCTGCAGTCGGTGCATAAGGAATCTCGTGTTCATATAATTCCTCGGCAATATCCATAAATAAATCTTCCCTACAGGTGAAAGAAGCCATCGTGCCACCCGCTGCAATATGCTTCCCCATTGTTTTTGCCAATGGGGAAGCCTGTTTCCCTTGTAAATAATCTGCAAGTTTCATTAAAAACTGTTTTGTTTCTTTGTTTTTAGGCGCCATTCCAAACACCGTGTCAAACAATTCACTTGATGTTAAAAAAGCCATATCTCACCTCTTTAAAACCCAATCTATATTTCCGTTTTAAGTATGCCATTCGACCTCTTAAAAAAGAAAAAATAGATTTTTAAAAAAAGTTTGAGGAAATAACAAAAAATCAATAGATTTCTTAGACACTCTGTCATACTTTAAATAGAATGCTATAGTGTTGCCATGAAATCGACTTCAAAATAAGAACTAAGTACTGCTTATACAGATACTTTTTGAGGCTTGAGAAGTGAAGTGTGTGACACTGTATAGTTTTTACGACAGATATCAGAAGGGTTTAAGAGATGTGTGATACTGTAGGTGTTCTCTATTCAAGAACGGTGCTTTGGCAAAAATGTTAAAGTTTGAGAAATATGTAATACCGTAGGGGATATTAACCCAATTTGTCTGTTGTTCCAATCTATCATTTGATGGAAAATTTGAAAAAACATTTTGAGCAGATGTTTCTTCAAAGGTACTGACATCTTGCTCCTTTATTCGAAAAGAGACAGACAACAATTGCCCGTCTCTTTTTCTTGCAACATTTTCAGTTTAAAAGACGCTACCTGTGGTACGCAGATTGGTTAGATTGCCTTCAAGACCCATTCTTCCCGCATCGCTACTTTTTGAAAGCAATGTAGTAATGAATCTGAGAATGCTCCGCATTCGCCATTGATGATCATCTGAACAGCTTCTTCATGTGTCATTTTTCTTTTATACGGGCGGACACTGATCAAAGCGTCATATGCATCTGCAAGGCCTACCACCTGTGCACATAAGGGAATTTCATCTCCTATCAGGCCGTCCGGATACCCCGAACCGTCATATCGTTCATGATGATGTCTGCAAATTTCATAGCTAAATTCATTCAATACCTCTGTTGTAAAACCTTTAGGAAATCTTCTAGTCATTTCTGCTCCTGTCAGAGGATGATGTTTTACTACGTCCATTTCCTCCGTTGATAGCTTTCCTTTTTTATTTAAAATTTCCATTGGAACACTTATTTTCCCAATATCATGGATAGGAGCTAAATGTGACACTGCTTCGATTTCTTCATCAGCAATACCATATTCCGGATAATCTTTCTGAAGCTGTTGGTATATCTGCTTTGTGAAAAAGATCATATTATCTTGCTGATCACTTTCCACTAGGTTGTTATGATCAAGTACGGTCGATAATAACGACACCATATTCCAGTAATGGTCCGTCAGATCTTTTTCCCTTTTTTTTAATTCTTTTTTCATATTTACCATCATATGATAAATTCTTTTAAGATTATGTAAAGTAACAATCGCAATATCGTCATTGACATCCACATACTTCTTTGCTTTCATCCATATGTACGATTTTTCCTTTTTATCATTTAGCCTGCGATATATGATGTCTTTTTCAGCACAACCATTGACAAGATTTTCTGTCAGCCCATCACTCAATAAAAAGTGCAGTACTTTGTCCTTATCATCTGCATGGACGTATTCTTCTACGTACATTTTCATAAATTCGTCGTAGCTTTCAGCCTTTTTTACTTCTTCATATACAGCATGTTTATGTGAATAAACACATTCATAACTTTTTTCTTTGAGACCTAGTTTTAAAACCACATAAAATTCTCCAAAACAATCTTGTTTTTTCTCAAGTGGATTAGTCGCTGTTTTTTGTTGCATAATTCACCTCGTAAAGCTCAACCCATGAAGGGTTGGGTATTGAATTCATGTTTATCACTCCTGTTTGGTACTGTAGTTCCTATGGATGTATACTTTGCGCTAAGCACAGATTCCATATTTTTGAGATTCTCTCACACTTTTATTTTTTCATATTTTTTCATACTTTCCATAAACCGATCATAATTATCCGTTAATGGTCCTATTGTAAATAATTTTGTATCATTTTTTCCGTATATAATAAGTTCATCCTTCTTTCCAATTTCTACGTGGTTGATATCTTGCATAGAAAGTTCTGTGTTTCTGTGGAAAATCCTCCTTATCTCTATCGTCGAATCATCTACAGAAATTTTCCACCGAGATGTCCATATCATGACTGATAAGCCAATGCCTGAAAAAATGAGTGAAAACCAGAGATGTCCCATTGTGACAGTCGGATTTCTATTTAACATAAAAAGGAGAAATATCAAAAACAATATTAATCCAGCAAAGAATACAATTTTATAAACATAGTTCAACACTACAGGCATTTGCAAAACATATTGTTCCTGATTATTATTTCTTCCATCAGACTTCTTGTTTATACATTCAATTATTCCTTGGATAAAACATAACGCAATAGCATATAAGATACATTTGATCATTCCCAGTGTCATTTCTCTCTCCCTTTTTCCATCTTATTCTGTAGCTACATATATACTTTCACCTGTTTCTAAATTTTTTCGAATAATCTCCAGATAACACAACTCGCTGAATCCCAGAAAATAAATGTTATCCTCTACATCTTTTACCTTCAATATTATCCCTGTATTTTCAGATATATCTTCAACTTTTTTTATCTCTGATGCTCCTGCCATATACAAGGTTTCTACAGCTCCATGTGCACGTTCTCAGCTCAAATTTCCTGCAGCTTTGATTTGCTCAATGGATACACCCATGTCAATTGTATTGCTTTTTTGCTTGTTCTGATCTGAATCAATCACCTGCGTTCGATACTCACAGCCACTTAACCCCATTAGAATCACAAATAATATCAGCATTTTTCTCATTATTTCAAAATTCCTTCGATCATAAAGCAATGTCTCCACTGTACGGTATTTCCGCACAATGGAAACATTAAATTATTTATTTTCTTTTTCTTTTGAAACTAATAAATACAAAATACAATCCGACAATAATTACTGCTCCCCCTATAATAGAACCTATAAATAATGGTCTGTTATAGAAAAACTGCGCAAACTTATCCGTTGTAACAAGGATACTGATTGGTTCAGACTCTGTTTCATTACCGGCTGCATCATAAGTTTTTACAAGAATATCCTGGAAAGAATCTGCCTCTTTTATGGTAAGGGTATAAAATCCATCTATGTCCTCAAGTTGCTGCATATCCAAGTTTTCTACCACTTTTCCATTGATATAAATATCTGCATGCTCTACCTGATAGTTGTCTGTAAACTTGATCGTTGCATCTTTCTTTGTCATGTTGTACCGGGCTTTGTTTTCGATACCAGTGATGATCGCACTTGGTGGTGTCTTGTCTACTACCAGTCGGATTGGTGATTCCTTCAACTTATTATCCTGTGTATTTCCGGCTGCATCTGTTGAAGTGATCACGATCTCATAGATACCTTCTTTTTCAAAGGTAGCAGCTTTGATGGTATAGGTATAAACCTTCCATCCATGATCACTGCTTTCTGTTACCTGATAATCCGTTCCCTCTCTTAAAGTAGTGGTCTTTCCTTCAAATCCCATTGTAATCTCTTTATGAATAAGGGAATCCACGTTCGTCTCATATACCATCAAATCCTTTCCATTCTTCAGATAATAAGTATCCAGGATCTGTTTTGTTGAGGAATTAAACGTAAAATTGGATCCAAACCGGTTGATGGAGAACGTAATGCTCTTTTCGGTTTTATTTCCGGCCAGATCTGTAAATGCTGCCGTCAGCGTATACACATCATCTTCGGAACGTTCTTTATCGAAGTCCTTCATAAAAAGTCTTCCGCCGTTAGAAAGTGCTTCATATGTTCCTAAAACCGTTTTTCTCTCATGTCTTGCACCTTCCAGAGTGATCACCAGATTCTCTCTTGGTCCGGCATTTATATCTGTATAGGAGATATTCGGGTGTACTTCTGAATTGTAAGCGGTTTTATCTTCGATTCCTCCAAAACTAAGCTCCGGAGCTGTCGTATCAATGGTAAACAAGCCAACCTCTTCTGTTTCTGACATATTTCCTGCAAGGTCTTTCGTCATACAGGTAAAACTGTAATCTCCATCTTTCTGGAACTGAATGGTTGTCTTGTGCACATCCTGCTGCTCGCTCCATCCACTGATAGAAGGTGCCTGGATGTCCTTTCCTTCTGCCTCGGCTTTTATGGAAAGCTGAAAAGAGTCCTTATCAAAGTTCCGATCCATGACAGTGATCGTTGCAGTACGCGTAGTATTGTAATAACGTCCATTTACAGGGCTTCCTTTATCAAAGGATACCTGCACAACCGGCCTAGTCTGATCGATCGTGAACTGATCGGTCCGTCCTAGAGTGACCGCGTTTCCTGCCAAGTCTTTCATAGAGGCTGTTACCGTATAGGTATCATCCTGCGCAAAGACAACCGTGGCTGTTGATACTGCTTCATCACTCTCTCCCATGTTTGACGCCAGGGACCACCCACGGATAGTGGCGGTATTTCCCAAAGCACTCTTTACATCGAAAGTAAAGTCCGCCGGATCAAAGTTTCGCTCATACACACGGATGGTTGCCGTCCTGTCTCCATTGTAATATGAATTCTCTGTGGTCTTATCGTAAGAGAGCTCTATTTTCGGAGCTGTGATATCGATTTTTAACTGTTTTTCCGCTGATACTATATTTCCTGCCTGATCAACTGCAGTCACACGGATTGTCACATGATTGCTGTTGTTTCTTGCAGCGATCACGGTCTCATTATGACTGGCCGCCTTTACCCTGGAAGCTTTCGAATCAAAACGGTACGTGTTACTCTGCGTTACGATTCCATCTTTTATTACTTCACATGTTACTGTCTGCAGTCCTGCATAGGTGCCTCCAGAAACAGGATCCGTAACAGAGAAAGAAAACGGAACATCACCGGAAAACACAGTGTTTTCATTTCCAGTCTGTAAAGTAATCACGGGTTTTTCCGGAGCAGTTTTGTCAACGATCACTCCGTCCCTGGAATTAATATAGGTAATATTTCCGGCTTTATCTGTAACTTTTAAGTAGATGATACTCTGGCTTTCGTTATCCAGATAAATACTGTCACTCCAATTTCTCCAGGCATCTGTGCCAAAAGAGCCGGCATCAGGAATCTCGAATTCCCCATGTGCATCTTCGGAAGGCGTGTATATATAATATTGTACACTCTGAACACCGGAGGTAACATCTGTCACAGTACGGTCAATAGTTACTCTATGTTTCACAACGTGCTGGAAACTTGCCGTTTTGGAAGTTCCTGTGTAAGTACCACTTGTCTCCTGTGCCTGAATGGAAATGTTTCCTGTTGGTGCTGTCTGGTCAACAGTGAATCTCTTGTTGTTTATGGCTGTAACATTTCCAGCTTTATCTGTCATTTTCAAGGATACCAGATAGTTTGCATCATTTGTAAAGTTTGGAAGATCATATACATCATGAACTTCCTGCTGCTCTAATCGTCTATCACTTAAGATATTTCGTAATGCTGTCTGATCATATGCGGCCACTGTATTTCCATTCGCATCCATCTGCACGACTTCTACTTCTACTCCAGCTGCATCATAATTTCTCTCTCTAATGCTAATTGATGCCATTACCTGCTGATTGAGATATCGTTCCTGATTGGATATGGAAATATCTTCGCCATCTGCAGTCTTAAACATTAACTCAGCCTGAATCGGGATCATGTCAACCGTAAATGTAGCACCTGCCTTTGTGCCTGTCACAAAGCTTACGGGGTCGGAATAGTTTCCGGCTTTATCCTTAAGAGAAACATCCAGTGTGTAATCCTGGTCTTTTGCTGTCTCGTCTCCAAAAGAAAGCCGATAGATGATCCCTTCTTCTGTTTCCTTCTTATCAAAAAGTGTTACACCGGCAACGTTTCCTTTCTGGAGTTCAGAAACAGAATAATCCTTCTCTTTTCCATTAATACCAACTGTAAATGCCAGAAGGTCTTCCTGATAGGAACGTTCTGTGATCTGCACGGTTGCTGTTCTTGCCTTGTTAAAGTATACGGCATTTTTTACATCGTTATTATCATAAGCTATCGAAACTTTCGGATTGTCGATATCGATCTTCAGATTCTTTTCCGCCGTTGATACATGACCTGCGTAATCCACTGCTGTTACACGGATCGTTACCTTGTCACTGTTATTCCTTTTTGCAAGAATCGTTTCACAATAGCTGACTGAACCTACTCTCTCAGCTTTGTCTTCAAACCGGTAGGTTCCGGTCTGTGTGACAATTCCATTGTTTAACACTTCAAAAGTGACGGATTTTAGTCCTGCATACGTTCCATTGGATGCTGGATCCGTTACGGCAAAGGTAAATGGCACATCCTGGTTGAAAATCGTATCCTCTGTGCCAATATCCAGAGTGATTGACGGTTTTTTTGGAGCTGTTTTGTCAATGATGATTCCGTCATTGGCATTAATATAGGTGATGTTTCCGGCTTTATCCGTGATTTTTAAGTAAACGATGTACTGTCCTTCCGGATCCAGGGTAAGCTTTCCTTGCCATTCTTTCCATTTGCTTTTCCTGATTGTTTCTGCATTTGGAATCTCAAATTCTCCATGGGCATCCTCTTTTGGTGTATACAGATAATATTCCACACTTTCGACTCCGGAAGTCACATCTGCCGCTTCCCGGTCAATGCTAACCTCATGGCTGACAATATGCTGGAAGCTCGCTGTCCCACTGTTTCCCATATAGACACCATTGCTCTCTCCTGCCTTGATCATAACGTTTCCGGTTGGAGCTGTCCGGTCAACTGTGAACCGTTTATTCTCTATAGTCGTAACATTTCCGGCTTTATCCGTCATTTTCAGGGACACCAGATAGTTTGCATCGTTTGCAAAGGCTGGAAGTTCAAAGTTTCCATCTACTTTTTCCTGTTCTAACTGTTTGCCTGTAAGCACCTGAAGCAGGGCATTTTTATCGTAGGCAGCTACAGTATTTCCCCTTCCATCTGTCTGCACGACTTCTGCTTTTATACCAGAAGCATCATAGTTTCTCTCGTTGACATATACAGATGCCAGGACTTGCTGATTCAGATATAGATCGTCGTCAGAGACTGACAGCTTCTTTCCATCTGCTGTTTTAAAATCCAGTCCTGCCTGGATCGGAACCATGTCTATGGTAAATGCCTCCCCGGCTTTTGTTCCGGATGCAAATGCTACCGGCTCCGATGGATTCCCAGCTTTATCGGTAAGCGAAACGTCAAAGGTATAATCATGGTCAATGGCCAGTTTTTCGGCAAATGCAATGCGATAAGTTATGGTGTCTTCCCCATCGTTCCGGCCTAAGAATGTCACACCGAAAATCTTTGCTTTTCCCTTTTTCAGATCTGACACTGAATACTCCTGGACTTTTCCATCAACACCGACAGAGAATACCAACAATTCTTCATCATAAGAATGTTCCGTGATCTGTACCGTGGCAGTTCTCTGCTTGTTAAAGTAGCTTCCATTTCTGACTGCATTGTTGTCATAAGAAACCTGAACTTTCGGTGCATCAATATCGATCTTCAGTTTTTTTTCTGCCATCGTGTGATTGCCCGCATAATCAATCGCTGAAACGCGTACTGTTACCTGGTCACCGTTGTTTATTTTTGATAGAACCGTTTCGCTACGACTGGTTGACTGTACTCTTGCTGTTTTATCCTCGAACCGGTATGTCTCGCTTTGTGTCACTTCATTGTTATTTAAGATTTCACAAGTAACAGACTTTAATCCGGCATAAGTGCCATTAGATACCGGATCCGTCACCGTGAAGGTAAATGGTACATCCTGGTTAAAGATCGTATCATCTGTTCCGGTATCCAGCGTGATCTCTGGTTTATCTGTAGCAGTCTTATCAATGATAATGCCGTCTTTCGCATAAATATAAGTACTGTTTTTTGCCTTGTCTGTGATCTTTAAATAAACGATGCACTGTCCTTCTGGATCCAGGGTAAGCTTTCCTGGCCACTCTTTCCACACATCTGCATCAAAGGATTCTCCCTGCGGAACCTGAAAGTAACCGTGAGCATCTGTTTTGGGCTGGTACAAGTAATATTCCACACTTTCTACTCCGGAAGTCACATCTGCTGCTTCCCGATCGATTACTACATCATGGTTGACAATGTGCCAGAAATTCGCCGACGTATTATTCTTTGTATACGTGCCGCTGGTCTCCCCTGCCTGGATAGAAATACTTCCAGTTGGTGCTGTCTGATCCACGGTGAAACGTTTCTTCTCAACGGTTGTCACGTTTCCTGCTTTATCTGTCAACTGGATAGATAAAAGATAATTTGCATCCTGGGTAAAGATAGGCAGGTCATATGTTTTATCTATGTCCTGTGGTTTGTCTGTAAGGATTTTTAACAATGCTGCCTTATCATATGCTGCCACCGGATTGTTGCTTCCATCTGTCTGGATGAGTTCTACTGATGCACGGACACCATCATAATTTCTCTCTTTGATACTTATTGACGCCAATACCTGCTGGTTTACATACAGTTCCTGATCAGATATCGCAAGTTTTTTTCCATCTTCTGTCTGAAATTGTAAAGACGCCTGGACTGGTACCATATCAATCGTGAACGCTGCACCTGCTTTCGTATCATCTGAAAAATCAACTGGTAGGGATACATTTCCAGCCTTGTCCGTAAGAGATACATCGAATGTATAATCATGATCTATAGTATCACCATCCCCAAAAACAATACGGTAAGTGATGGTATCACCATCTGTGTTTTCTTCAAGGAACGTCACATCTGATACTTTTCCATCTTTCAGATCCGATAATGCATACTCCTGTACTTCTCCGTCAATGCCAATAGAGAGTACCAGCAATTTTTCCTCGTAGGAATGCTCGGTAATCTGTACTGTGGCAGTTCTCTTCCTGTTAAAGTAGCTTCCGTTTTTTACATCATTATTGTCATAGGAAACCAGAACTTTTGGTGCATCGGTATCAATCTTCAGATTTTTTTCTACTGAAGAAGTATTTCCGGCGTAGTCAGTAGCTGTCACACGTATGGTAACATGATCGCTGTGATTCAAAGCTGCACTTACTGTCGCACTTTTGCTTGTCGATTTCACCCTTGCTGTTTTATCCTCAAACCGGTATGTCTCGCTTTGTGTTACCTCTTCGTCTTTTACTACTTCATAAGTGACTTCCTTAAGTCCGGCATAGGTGCCATTAGAGACCATATCTGTAACCGTAAAAGTAAATGCTACATCACTGTTAAAAAGTGCATCCGTTTTTTCAGTATCCAGCATGATCTCTGGTTTTTCGGTAGCTGTCTTATCAATGATGATACCGTCATTGGCGTTGATATAGGTACTATTTCCGGCTTTATCCGTAATCTTTAAATAAACAATACTCTGACTTTCGCTATCGATCCATAAACTTCCTGGCCATTTTTTCCATACATCTAAAGCAAAAGTTTCTGCATCCGGGATTTCAAACTCTCCATGTGCATCTATATCCGGAACATACAGATAGTATGCTACGGTATCGATTCCGGAAGTTGTATCTACTGCTGCCTGGTCGACTGTCACCTTATCTTTTCCAATGTACTGAAAACTGGCAGTCGTATTTTTTTTCGTATAGTTGCTGCTTGTCTTACCATTCTGTATCAGAAGACTTCCGGTTGGAGCAGTCTGATCCACCGTAAAACGCTTATCCGCTACGGTCGTCATATTTCCAGCTTTATCTGTCATTTTTATGGATACCAGATAATTTGCGTCTCCGGTAAAAACCGGAAGGTTATAGCTTCCATTTACTTTCTGCTGGTTAAGTCCTTCTTCCGTTAGCACTTTTTGGAGTTCTTTGACATCGTAAGCTTCTACGACATTACCAGCTGCATCTGTCTGGGATACTTCCACTTCTACACCGGCAGTATCATAATTTCTCTCTTCAATGTTTATCGACGCCTGCACCTGCTGGTTTATATACAGTTCCTGATCGGATACTGCAAGTTCTTTTCCATCTGCTGTCTGGAAGGTTAATGAAGCTTTTACTGGAACCTTATCAATTGTAAAAGCTGCACCGGCTCTGGTTTCTTCGGTAAAGTTCACCGGACGGGAAGGATTTCCTGCTGTATCAGTAAGCGATACATCAAAGGTGTAATCATGATCGGTCGTCTTTTTTTCTCCAAATCTTAATACATAAGTGTCCTTCTTCCGGTCTTTCTTTACAAGTGTCACGCCATCTGCCAGATTTTTTTCAATATCGGAAATGGTGTAGTTCTGCACGATCCCATCGATACCGATGCAAAAACTGAGATTCCTTTCTTCGTAAGAACGTTCCGTGATTTGAACGGTCGCGGTTCTTTCTTTATTAAAATAGCTTTCGTTTTTTACATTGTTGTTATCATAGGACACAAGGACTTGGGGTGCATCTGTATCGATATGGATCTGATACTCTTGAAAAGCCTGGTTGCCTATCCGGTCTTGTGCCTGTATCCTTACCTTTACACCGGAAACATTCCAATCTTTTGAAATACGGCATGGCAGGATAACAGACTTTCCAAGTTCCTCCCGGTTTGAAGGATTTACATTGTCTGTCCCTACAAGTGCATTGATCTCTTCTTGCGTTAACTGAAAGGAGTCTGTGTAAACGGTACTTTCCGTTTCTTTTGGATCCTGTGTTTTACCATCTGCAGTTACTGAAACTATGATCTGTGACAGACCACTTACGGCCTTTGAAAGATCGGATACCTCCAGTTCATAGTCAACATCTGTAGCATAAGATTCGCCTTCGCTAAGACCACGGACTGCAATGTTCGGTGCTTGTGTATCCTTGACAAATCCCCAGGCATGATAGGAAGTATTTCCCACTCGGTCTTGTGCCTTTGCCAGTACCACATAATAGCCGTCGTCTTGTACCTTGTCTAAATCGAAAGCTTCCCCACTCTTCCATTCTGTGGTAGCAAGTTCCTCGGCTTTTTCTTTTAATGTTTTTCCGTCTTCTTGTGCATCATATGCAAGAACGGTATAAAAGGACTGGCCCATTCCGCTAACGATATCCTCGTAAGTTCCTGCCATGGACGGATTTTCAGATCCGACCAGCGTTGTAAAGTTAAGATCTTCTCCTGTTTGTTCTCCAAGAGGACTACTCTCCTCTCCATTCATCCATACTGTCGGTCCATCTGCATCGACTACTAGCACATCTTTGGGAATGACGTTATCCTGTTCTCCCTCCTCTTTCGAGTCTGCATCCGTTCTTGTTTTCGGATCTTTGCTATTATACAAGTAGAAAGTTCCAGTAAGGGAGCCACTGTTTTCCGTTCCTGTTACGGTATCGGAATACTCTCCATTGATCTTAATGGCTACAGAATCATACGGACCATCCTCTTTTACCTGATAGGTCACATAACCGTCCTTGGAAAGATAGGTTGTATTTTTATCTGTATAACTTCCGCTTTTACTTTTTTCTTTGATTTCAATTTTATCCCAGAGCACAGCATCGTCGGTTGTCGTTTCCGTGGTGATACTTAAAGACGGATCCGTGCCTGTCTGAAACTGGAAATTTCCACTTAAATCCGGATTAAAAGAAAGATGAATCATTCCTTCATAAGTTCCTACGGTATAGGAAGTATCTGTGATTTTTTCATCATCCACCTGTATCTTTGCAGCATTCAACATAGACGCAGTGACTTCCTTCTGTGTAGATTCCGGAAGGTTGCTTTCTGCGTGCAGAAGTTCTTTTAATCGCTCCTTACTAAAGAAAGTGTCATAGGAACCTCTTTTTAACTTGTACCAGTCCAAGGAACCATACACAACGGATACCTTATCAAAAGTTACATTTACCGGACACGTCTGGATATCCATTTTTACAGTTGCGCCACTTTCCTCAAAGGAGGCGGTATATTTCTCATTATCTAGCATCTGGATACCTGTTACTGCAGCATCGTAGGAACCAGTATCGGCAGCGGGTGCAGTGGCCAGGGCCGTCACGGAAAGGGTGTCTCCTTTCTCCAAAAGCTTTGAAGTGACACAGCCGTTAACTGTTCTTTGTGTTGTTCCATCATAGGTAAATGCTACCGGTTCAAATACAACGTCTTCTTTTGTCAATGTCCCAAGGTCTTTCTTTTCAACAATTACCTGGATATCCCCTTCTATTCCCACATATGTATCGGTTTCCGGAAGTGTCACATGGACCATGGCTGTTCCAGCTTTTAAAGGAGCAAGCTGATTATCCACCAGCGAGAGTATTGATTCTCCTTCTGTTATATAATAGGAAGGAACTCCTTCATAGTCTTCCGGAAGTACTAGATATTCCTTCAGACTCGTTGCTACATCTCCATAAGTAAGCGTTAATGACGCTAAATCCAAATCTGGCAGTTTATTTTTTGTAGTCAGCTGCACAGTGAGCGCATGCTCAACACCGTCAAAAGTTCCAGTACCTTTTTTGTAACCAGATTCCTGAAGGGTATAGTAATAAGTTGTACCCTCCATTATTTCTGTTTCTGGCGAAAATACCAGCGTATTTTCCTTTGCAGTAACCGCTCCGTTCAAAATATCCTTTCCATCTGGATCTGTACTGATCGTGAGTTCATATGATTCCGGTATTACCTTGTTTCCTCCATCCTCGGTCAGGATAAAGGTAATACCTGTATTCGGCATCGCCCATACAAAGTTTTGTACCGGCACAATGGTAAAAACCATCAGGATACTTAAAAACATGGCGAGCATTCGTTTGATACGTTCCAAACTTTATTCCTCCTTTGTTTTTTCATCATGTGTATACAGAATTTTTTCTATAATCGTAAACTGTTTCTGCTTCACGGGATTTTTTAAGGCCGTTGTTTCATCTCCGTCGGTTCCCTTTTCAGTCTGATCATGTTCATCTAAGACGGCTTCCTTTTCTTTCTTTGTTTTTGCCGTTAATGGCTGTGTATGGGATTCCCCAGCTTTTTCTGTACTCTTCTGTCGCTTTTTATGATCAGCTTTTTGCTTTCTTTCGGATCTCTTTTCTCCTGCGTTTCCTTTTACCCCCAGGTTTTGTCGTCTTTTTCTCCATACTTCCCTGACACCGGAAAACCCGCCGTTTGCACTAATCAATAGCAAGATTGCTACAATGACCAGCAAGATTCCCAGTACGGCCAGCACCAAAGAGATATTCTGTAAAAGCTGAGCTTTCTGCGCATCTGACATATTCATCCCTCCTGTCCTTCGTAGGCAATCTTTATGGATTCTGTTGCACCATCCATATTTGTCTGGATCGCATCGATTATAGACTGATACGTTTCCTGGTCCTGGATTGTAAAATCGTTGGCAAGATGTGTTGTGATCTCATCCATTTTTTCTAACAACTGCTGCTTCTCGATCCCGGCTTTTTTAAAGTCTATCGCATGCATCCGGATCTGATAGCTAAGTTCTTGGTAGGTAACGCAGGCGGTCTTGGCATTATCTATGGCAACGATATCATCTTGGGTTAATGCATCCAGATCATTCCAGTAGTCTGCATAGGATACTACCGTATCCCCGGCCAAATTAGCTTTTCCCAACTGATTATAATATCCGGCGATCTTTGCCAGGCGTTTTGCGCGCTCTTTCTGTTCCTTTGAAAGATTTTTGCTTTCTGCCGCTGTTTCCAACCAAGACTGCGACATGGCTTTATTTCCTGTACCTTCATAATAATAGTAATAAGCGATACCTGCTTCATAAGAAAAAATATCATACTCTGGCCTTGTCTGAAGCACCTGTTCATTCATCGTCTTGCCATTTCCGTAAGTATTCATGATTTTCGTCAGCGCATCCGCCTCCTCTTTTCCCAGAACATCATCCTTTAAAAAAACTTTTTCTAAGACCTCCCGGTAAGCCTCCAGTCTCTCTGGCTGCAGATTGATCGCCTGCTCATACATTTCGATTTGTTTTTCATCAGATGTTGCCAACTGTGCGTTTCGGATCATCATCTCATAACCGGAATTGCGTTTTCGAACAGCTTCTCGGTTCACAAATAGGCTTCCCAAAAGGAAAAACAGCCCGATCGCCAGAAAAATCCCACCGGTTGTCATTTTTTTCTTTTTTGCCTGTTTCTGGTCTTCATCCAGTTCCCGGTAATGTTCTAATGCATATTTCAGATCGCTTGCACTCTGGTATCGTTTCTGCGGATTGGCCTGCGTGCAGGTAAGGATGATCTGTTCCAGTCCGGAAGACAAGGATGCATTCCAATGCCGAATCGGATAAATATCATAGGGTGGCTGGCCGGGGTTGTGCCCGGTAAGCAGATGATACATGGTCACACCCAGGTTATAGATATCCGTGCGTTCATCGGTCTGACCAAGAACACCTTCATACTGTTCCGGAGCTGCATATCCTCTGGAACCGAGAGCTGTGGTATCGTTCTCCTGGTTTGGTTTGTATTCTCTTGCGGATCCGAAATCGATCAGTGCGATATCTCCATTCGGCTTCAGCATGATATTTGCCGGCTTCGTGTCTCTGTAAATGATCTTTGGTGTCAGGCTATGAAGATAGATAAACACATCACATAGCTGAAGTGCCCACTTTACCACATCTTCCTGGGACTGTGGCCCTTGTGTGAGGATCACTTCTTTCAGTGTCACGCCTTCCACATAATCCATAAGAATGTAGTACATGTCATTTTCTTCCAGGACGTCTACGATACTTGGTATATTTGGATGATGCAGCTTCTTTAGCATCTCAGCATCCGCGATCAATCCGTTTTTATATGCTCCTTGTTTGCCTTCTCCTTTTTTAGGGATTTCCTTTGCAGCCCACTGCTTACCGGCCCGCTCGTTAAGCACTAGGTACACATGGCCGCTCCCACCCCTTCCAACGTCATGCAGGACGCGATACCGATCCCCCAGTAAGGAACCTATTTTTAACATTTCTTTCTCCTCTGTTTCCTCAAAAAACTATCTATGAAAACCTGCTTTGTTTTTCCACCTGTATTAAGAGCGAGGAAATATTATCCCGTTCTTTTCGTGTTTTTAAAAGACTGGTTAATCGTATCAGTTCCTTTTCCATCTGCTGCTTGGTCATTGTCTGTTCCCTGCAGCATACTTCCTGTAACTCTGTTATGTTGACCTTATGTCTGAAACCATCACTGCACAATAGAAACCTGTCTCCATCTGTATAGGTTCCATGTCCATATACCGGTATGATATGATCGGTAGCACCCACGCATTGCAGAAGCACACTTCTTTGTGGATGAGTTTCCATTTCCTCCTTCGTGATTTTTCCAGCTTCATACTGCATCTGTACAACGGTCTGATCTTTGGTGAGCTGCAAAAGCTGATTATTTTGAGTTTTATAGATTCTTGAATCGCCTACGTTAGCGGTATAATATGTCCCACCCGCACAAAGTAGTGCGCAGATCGTTGTGCCACTTTCTGCCACGGCTTCCTTTGCAATCTTTTTTCCCGTCTGTCTGATCATGAAATCACATTGTGTGCGGAAGGTATCAAAAGATATCATGCTCCCGCTTTTACAGATGGACGCAGCCAGTGAATTTTCAAACCATTCTCCAATTGCTCGTGTCATCGTGGCACTGGCGATTTCTCCCTGGGAAAGTCCTCCCATTCCATCACAAACTGCTGCAAGAAGGATCTGTCCGATATCTGTTTCGGCAATCTCTATAAGAAGGGAATCCTGGTTAATCTTTTTTACAACTCCCACATCCGTGTGGGCTGCGACTGTGTATTTATGCATGTTTCCCTCTTACTCCTCTTTTTTTTCAGTGGCTCCAGAAATACCATTTTTCGTGCGATACTGTCCACTATCTGTCCATCCAGTTTTTCTATCTGAAATCTTCCTTGCTGATATACAGCATGTCAAAACCACCCCTGCTACTAAACCAATAATAAGTGCCATAAGAACGATAAACCAATTCATATATTTTTCTGCCTCCTACTCATTGATATGTATCATGAATTTAACATCTGAAATCTGGATCCAGTCCTGATCTGAAAGCCTGGTCGGAACATTTGCTTCCAGTCTTATTCCATTGACCAGGGTTCCGTTTAACGAACCTAGATCCATAACATAGAAATCTGTGCCGTCATATTGAATCTTACAGTGTCTGCGGCTTACGGTTGAATTTCCAGTGATACAGAAGGCAACTTTTTTTCGTTCTTTTCCTATAACAAAATCCTTTCTGCTGATATCAATCCGTTCTCCCTGTTCGTCTTCCAGGTAAGCCTCTGGTAGTTCCTGTTTTAATACAGCCGTTTCATCCGCCCCAGCATTACCTAAAACAGACGTTCCTTCTTCCCCGTCATCGTCTTGTCCTGCTACACTTTGTCTTGCCAGTTCTCCGCCATACCCTTCAACCGGAACTTCTTCGTTCTCTTTATCCTGTTTGGTTTTTCGTTTTTTCTTCTTTGACTTCTTTTCCTTCACCTTTCTTTTTTTATCTTCACTCTGTTCTGCCCTACTTTTCTTTCCTGTGGCAAACAGTGCGCTGATACCCACTAGCACTACTACAAAGGCAGCAGCACCACCATACTGCATGATCTGTTTTTTCGTAGGCGCACTTCTCTTTATCTGTTCGACTTCTTTTAATCCGTCTTTTGCTTCATTTAATGCATTTCCGGCATTCGTGATATCATCATAAGTTGCGTTAACATCTGAAAGCACTTGCTCTGCATTAACAATTGCATACTGAAATGTCCCTACGCTTTCCTCTGAATATCCTGACGTATCAATGTTTCTGGCTCTCGTTACTGCCAGTTCCAGTTTGTCCAGAGCCTCTGTCAGTTTTTCGTTATCTTCTTCCTCTTCTGGTCCATACGTTACAAAGTTCTGGATCTGGTTTCCGCTGACTACGGTGGCTTCCATTTCTTCTACCTGAAGTACCATGCCACAGATCTTACCGGAACTTCCATATATGGTTCCGCCTACATATCCAAGGTCCAACATCTCCGTTCCATGATACACATTATCTGTTATGGACTCTTTAGATAAATCCTGTTTGATTCCTTCCGCCTTGGTTCCGGATGCCTCCCCGTTTAAAAGACTTAGTTCGGTGCTCTCCAGTTCATCCGAGGAGAACCCAGTGAGTGTCATACTGCTTTCATATCCATCGGAAAATTCTGCACTTCCTTCATTCAGGCTTTCCTGCGAATTCAATAGGGTAAGACCGATTGCTTCATCTGTATAGGAATAAGCGCATTCCTTATATGCACCATCCGAAGTGACTGCATACAATACAAAAGATTTTTTTACCGTTTCATAATTATTCAGATCCACACCGACACGGGAATACATGGATTTCTTTCCCTTTGCCAGATTTTCATATGTGGAGTCATCGGTTGCCAATCCCAGGCTTGCCGGAATGATGATCGTTTTATCATCCATGATCAATCCACTTCCGGATTGCCATACATCCAACGAACCATCTGAAAATTGGTACGCCAAAAAAATTCTAACGTTTTGCTGCTCACTTCCTACTTGTTTTTCCTCTTTCTTTTCACTATCTTTTTGCTGTGTTTCTTCTATATTAGTAGTGTCCTCAAGATCGATTGCCTGTTCTTGGTTTTGTGCTTTTATTATTACCGGGGTTCCTGCTTGTATGATACAGGCAGCAGCCACAGCGATAACTAAATATTTTTTGACTTTCATAAGATGTCCTTCCTAAAAAAATTGTAACTGTCCGTCATATAATAGTATGCCAAAGTATATAGCGGTTTTCTGCGTAAAATAACGATATTTCACAATTTTTTGACAGCATTTTTTATCGTCCGAACTCCGCAGCTCCCTTTTCTACTTCTCGTGTTACTCTTCTCATGAAATTTTTTGGAGCATTGATGGTTCCTTGTACTATATTTCGTTTCAAGATTGCTGCAATTCCATTCGGACTTGTCTGCTTTCCATTCATATAATAGTTTGCCAGTTCATCCTTATCATTCTTTGCATTTGCTTCTGCCGTATCAAGCGTTGCAGGTACAATTTTTATCTCCTGCCTCTCTCCATTCTTATCCGTCCACGAAAGAACAGTTGTCTCGTTCTTCTCTACGGCCTCATCACGTAGTTTTTTTACCGCCTCTTCTGTGATTTTTGCCAGTTGCTTATCTGTCATGTGCGCCAGCTCACGTTCTGATTTTCCAGTGGCCTCGGACAGCGTATATTCGTTCACTTTTCTATTTGCTTTTTCCATCAAGTCATCTAATGATGTTCTTTCTTCAACTGCCATTTGTTATTCCTCTTTTCGTTACGAATTACTTTCTTTGATATACTTCGTTTAGTATTTCCAATTCTTCCGATGTAAAAGTGTGTTCGAATCCTTTCATGAAATTATTATCTGTAACTTCGTATATATCTCCAGATACAATCACTACAGGATTTGTATTCTGCTCCAAAACTGTTTTGTCATTCGTGCAACCAAAAAACTGCTCATAGTCAGACAGACAAGACTAGTTGACAATATCATTTGTCCTTTCATAATTGCATTTGCCTCTCTTCACTACCATGCTGTTTTTGATCAGCTTTTTTCTTCGTATTTACTTTTGCATGCGTTGCTATATACACATCCACCTGCTGCTTGATCTGTCCAGGATGCTTGGCAAGATATTCTGCCATTTCTCGGTCTCCCACATACTCACCATTGATTTTCATGATTGTCCTCTCTTTTCCATCTTTTGTCTGGAATTTTGAAAACTCTATCATATCTGCCTTTGTTCCTTGCATGATATAAAAATTCGCATTCACTTTAGGCGCGCTATCAAATAAGCGATCCTGGGCATATCGCATTTCTTGCCGTCCCTGATCCAGTGCCGCCTTCTTTAACATTTCATCCAGGTCTTGTGCCTTATGCTGTTCTTCTTGCGTTGCAGTCCTAGTTACAGATGAACCTACAGTTCCTGTCATGTTAATTTCGGATATGATATGCTCCTTTTCTTCAAGCTTCAGATCCTTTTCCTGGATAATAACTAACTCCGCCATGTTTGGAAAAAGATTATTACATGCGGCAACGAATTCTTTTTTGTGTTCCTCTATAAACTCACAAAATTCCTGCGCCACAACCTGTCTTCCGTTGATATAAACATTGATCCCATCCATATTGTCTTCAACACTATTCGGATCAATTCTTCCATGATAACGTTCCTCATTATCAATCTCTTCACGTATTCCCTCTACCTGGATTCTTTCTTCTCCATCTTTTATATCGAAGATAACAGGTTCCTTGCTATTTTCCACCCCGAGTTTGAAATAATATAACAATTCCTCTTTCGACATTTCTTCTGAAAAAAAGGCTTTTGTCTTATCCTTACTTTTCAGTATTTCTTCCAGATATTCCTCCGATAAGGGCGGTGCATCTCCTTCTCTTTCCGGACCGGCAAAAGCAATTTGGGTACTTGGTGTTGCTGCTTTTTGCATTAATTCATCGAGACTTGGTCTTTCGCTCATCTTAATTTCCTCACTTTCTGATTGCTTTCAAAATATATGTAATTATGGAAGTGTGATTTCTAATTATAAGTATGCCTTTTTTGTAAAAAATACAAAAATAGCAAACACTATCCAGCCGAAAAAATGCAAAATTTTGTTTAGCTTATATAAGAATTCGGTGTTTCTCATTTCAGTGGCATACTTATAATATAAAAACACAACATGTACATTGTTTAATATTTCATAATGAGGAGGGATATGTATGTTTGGTTATTTAGAAGGTTTTTCAGAAAATGAGGAGATACTTTATTGTTCCCATTGTGCAAGTCCTATTTCAATCCGGTACAACGATGGTACCGTTCTTTGTGAAAAATGTGGGCTTCATTTTGGTATGATTGAAATTGCAGCAGCTTCTTTGGTTGAATCTATCATGAGCGATGAGGAAGGAGATGTGTTTGAATGATGAATAATTACAAAATCGAAAATGAGCAAAAAATGTCCGGAATGGAGTGCGTTACAGATTCAAATTGCGCTATTATGGGTGGAGCATCTCTTGTAGATACCGTTTCACCGGATTCTCAACCGAATCTTGCGTCCATGTTCTCGCCCACAATGTTTGAAAATGAACTCTATTCCACTCAGGGCCGTAAAGGGCACAAGCTTAAAAGGATCAATATGGCTTTTAGTGATCCTGTTTATGCATATATTAAATATGAATCCAGAAGAAGGGGGCTGTCAGCAACACATCTCGTGAACAGCATTATTTCTGAATACATGAATTCTCCACAAGGCCATATCGGCTAATCTTTGGATACAAAAAACGCAACAGCAGAATTACTGCCCGTTGCGTTTTTTTTCTACCAGTTTTTTTAATTTTTCCGGCTCATAATTTTTTAGCAGTATATTACTGATCTCATTATAATCCGGGGCTCCATCCTCGTTTACTGCTAACTGGACCATATATTCCAGATCCGTGATAGCAGCTTTTATTTTCTTCCTAATTGCGTCTTTTCCATACGTTTTAAGAAATTCATCCGGGTCTTTGCATGGTGCTGTGTTTGCAATAAATACTTCAACTCCAGTATTCTGAAAAAGTTCAATAGCTTTTTTCGTTGCTTTCTCACCCGCCTGGTCTCCATCATATAAAAGAACGACGCATTTCGTAAAATTACGTATCATTCTTACCTGGACCTCTGTCAGTGCTGTACCCAATGTGGCAACTGCATTTGTGAACCCTGCCTGATGCATAGCTATAACATCCATCTGACCTTCACAGAGTATGATGTATTTTTTTTCGGAATGAATAGCCTGATCAAATCCATACAGATTATTTCTTTTCCGAAAAAATTCGGTTTCCGGTGAATTTTTATATTTTGGTTCACCACCATCCATCACTCTTCCGGAAAAGCCGATCACTCTGCCTTTAACATCACGTATTTCAAACATGACACGGCCAGAAAATCGAAACCATAGGGAACCATCTTCATTTCTCTTAAAGATTCCTGAAGCTATCAGTTCTTCTTCTGAAAAACCCATCTTTTCCAATTCTACTCTTGCATGTTTCCCATTGGATGCATACCCAAGACCAAATCTCCATATTATTTCATCTGTGATTCCTCTTTTTTTCAGATATTCCAACGCTGTGTTCCCATACTTTGTGTATAACGTCTCTGTAAATATCTTTCCTACAGCAGCGTTAAGTTCGTGAATTTTAGAATCTGCAGGTAAATATTTTTGTATATCCGTCTGCCTTTTTGTTGATCCTAGAAATCCACACGCCATACAGGTAAATACCCCCGTATTGACATCTAGCACCATAGTTCTTGCTTCCTCTTTACACCGTGGGCATACACCATACCGGTATTTGCCTCCTGCTACATTATAAAATTTCATATTTCTTCCTCCTTCTATAATCTCCGATTTTTTCATAGCTGTATAAAGTATGCCTTTCCTAAAATATTTTTAAAATAATAGTCAAAGATGGCCAGTTTTAGCTGGCCATCTTTGACTATTATTACTCCTCCGGTTTCTTAAAACGTGAATGTCCAAAGAAATCTATATCAAACTCTTCAAGATCATCATCTTCTTCAAAATCTTCTATAGTCTGTGCCATATCATCCTCTGCTCCCTGCATCGGTTCCGGGACGATTTCCTCTTCTTCATCTGCGTACTCTTCTCTCGCTTCTTCCCATTCAGCTCTGATCTTAGCAATTTCTTCTTCTGGAGTTAATGGTCTTATGATTTCTTCTTTAGAAGTTGTTTCTTTTACTGTTTTATTTTCCCCCTTATCTTTAGAAGAAAAAATCTTTTTAATCAAAACAAATACTGCCGCTACTACCACTAAAAATCCAAACAATACTATCGGATTGGTACCCTTTTTTTCCTTGACATTCGCATTCGCTTCTGCAGTTTCTTCGGTTTGTACCCCTTCTGTCGGCTCAAAGGATTCTGTTTGTTGATCATCAGCGTAATCAGAGGCTTCAAATACTACTCTTGTATCAGTTTCAACTTGCCAGACCCCCTCCGCCGCTGACGTCACATTTAATTGGATGTAATTACTGGTTCTTACAATGTCAATATTACATTCGTCATTTGATAAAATTGATTCGTTAACCCCAACAATATATTTTTCATTACTCGGAGAAATGAAATATATTTCCGGAACATCCATATTGCCATCCCCATCGGCATCTACGATCAGTCTTAATGTCAATGTTAACTGTTTTGTATAGTTGGATATGCGGAAATTGTATTCTGTACCATTTTTTTGTTTTTGTGTGTCTTCGTATGCTCCTCCGGTTTGTTCATCCGCCAGGTATTTTTCCTTTGCATTTTGTAGATCATCATAATTTTCCACCTGGAGTTTTTGTGCAGTCGTCAAGGCCTCATACGCATTCTCTGCCTTTTCAACATCATCTCTGGTTGTATTTTCCCCTTTTAATCCATCAATCATCGTCATGACCTGTTCAACTGTAACGCCTTCTGATTCGGCTGATTCCGTTACAGTAGGTTCTTCACTTACCGTTTCAGCTGCCTTTACCGTATATGGGCCAATCATTGCCAATAATATTGTACTGGCTAATACAATCTTCCTCTTTTTCATTTTATATCACCAACCTTGAAAACTATTTTTCTTTCTACCGTACAACGCCATGCTATGTATTCCGCAGCTGATTCCACGTTCCTTGGCAAGATATTATTGTGAATCCAGTCAGCAAGCTGCTCTTTTGAAGCATTCTTCATGCTTCTTTTTAATGATTCCGGAAGTAGGTGATAAACCTTTTGATAAACTTCCTGCACATCAGGTTTGTTACCGTAAAGCATGCACTTCGTATACATCTCCTGTATTATAGGAGAGGCCTCCAACAAAGATTCCACATCTGCTTTATCTCCACATAACAAGACAAAACATCCGGTTGCAAATATCTCAAGAATTTCCGGCACCTTTTTCGTTCTTATGTCTCTTACAACATACAATATGTTTTGATCAAATTTTTCTGGAAGCTTGTTCAATTCTACCATTTCCCATCCTGAAACGGCTCCTCGTGTTTTCAGTGCTCTTAAAATATCATTCACTGCACTCAGATCGCTATTGTCTGTGTATTGGTAAATTCCGTAAAAAGAACGACATTCCGGATTATTAGCACAGCGATAAGCATACGTCTGTTGAGTACCCTTGCATTCATCTTTTCCTAAGTCAAACCCAACATAACTAAAATTAGTGAGGTTACTTTCTGTTCTTTTCTCCTGTGCTTTCGCAGGCTTTTCTTCCTTTGTTTCCGAATCCTTTATTTCTAAACTCTTGACTTCTTTTGTGTTGCTTGAATTTTCATTAAAAAAATCATTCCACATCCCATTTGTTACGAGATACACTGCGTACAGAGCATATATCCATTCCTCGTTTACAATGCTGCCATTTATGTCCTTGATCTGATCCGGTGGATTGTTATTTACGTTTTCTATAGATATTTCATTTTCATTGACCTGCGTGGCTGTCTCTAATTTTCCATCAATATAAGATATACGAATAACATTATCCTTTTGTATCATGAAAAAGTTTCCAGAATCCGCTAATCTCAATCCGCTTTTTATCTTCTCTTTTTCTGCATTTTTCGAAATATGTATCTTACATTTAAGACGATTTAGTCCTTTTGCATCAATAGAAAAACGATTTTTCTTGTATAGGTCTCTCTGTCTTTTTAATTCTTCTGGACGGAAATCCTTTAAAAAACGTATATAAGCTGCGATAAAGTAGGGGCAGCAGCCGAAGATACAGCCCTTGCTTTGCCCCATCATACAGGTTGTAAGAATTGTTTTTTTCTTTGTAGTGGTTTTGTAATGTCTCTTACGATCATAACCCGTATGAAGCTTTACGAGCAATTCGCTCCATGGGTTACACATCATTTCCTGGTCTTTTTCTAAACAAAAATCAGGATATTCATATCGTATTACGTTAGGTGCATCCATTGGAAGAAACCTAATATATTCTGCTATTTGTTCTGCTATTTTATATAACATTTCTGGAATATTAGATAGATTCTTTTCCGGATCCCAACGTACTTGATCGATTGAATGTTTTTTTTGGACAGGGTTTTCATACTTCAATATATTGGAGAGATCCTTATAAATTATTTTGTAATCGTTAGAAACTGCGCCAAAAATTGTATTCATATATTTCGTGTATCGTTCCCGAACAGTCAACAATGGTACCCCTTCTATCAAACTCTGCCTGATCCCGTCCATTAATCCATACACTTGATCGTTAAATTCTTCCGACGCATTCTCTTCTTGTAACGAAATTTTTGAGATATCTGTTGTCTTGCAGATACGTGAAGTTTTCATTTGTCCATTTTCTATATCCATTGTTATATATACTCGTTGACATTCTTTCTCAGAATCATCAAACTCGATTGAAAATGCTGCAAGATATATCTTATTATCTTCACTTCTTAAAACCGGATAGGATATATACGCCGGTTTCCGTGATATTTTTGATGCATTTATTATTTGTTCCATGATTTTTCTTGTGGCCTGCATGATTCAATTCCTTTCCATCGTTTTATTAATAAAGTATGCCAAACGAATACCATCTTTTTAAAAAAGCCGACTGGTTTTATGCTAAAAAACCAATCGGCTAGTAATGTAAAGTTCTTTTGCTTATGTTTTTCTAATTGTTATTGACGATTATCCATCATCAGATTGCCCAAACATTGGCAGGCAATACTTACTATTCCCCTTCGATCAAGAACACATATCTCATTTTCGCTAAGCCCTTGTGTTAAGACCTCCCAGGAAACATCACATTTCTCAAATTCTTTGTCTTGAGAGATAATTTCAATTTCTTCTCGAATTCTTTTTAATATAATCCCTCCAGATTGCTTGAATTCCTCCTCTGTATACTCTCCTACTTTTGAATATTTCGAATAATCACTTTCTTCTTCTGGTCCATCCAGGGCTATCAATACAGGCTTCCCATTTTCGAGTGTAAATGCAAACATTAAAAATGACATTACTTCCTGTTGATTATTTTCTTTTGCTCTGGGATCTTGAATGTACATTTCGTATTCTCCCTTGGTTAATTTGTTCAAAAAACCGCAGCGATACATTTCCTTATTTTCTTCCATCTTTTTTCTCCTTTAGTATTTTTAAGTATCAAATTTCCATATCTCTCTGGCATACTTTTTATAAGGAGGTATGCAAATATGATAACTGTAGATTTAACTCTTCCATCTGGTGATGTCACCCGTAACGCTCTTCTCATGTTATTTTCAGTTAATGATAATTCCTATGCCGCTACCATACGAATAGATGAGAATAATGTGCCGTATCCCGTAGACGTCGCTCTCTATATCGCAGATATCCACAGCGACGGGACTTTCGATTTATATGATATCCTTGATCAAAAAGAATATCTTTCTGCTTCTAATGCTTTCTCAAAACTGCTTGATTATCTATGATAACTGCGCACCGACCAATGGTAACATTGGAATCTTTTTGTCGTGGCAGTAAATATAGCGAAGAGCCTGCAGTTCATCTTCGAATACTGTCGTATGTTTATGGTAAGTGCCACGCCGTGCTGCTCCGGCGATTCGATAATTTTCGTGCTGCAGTCTCCAGCCTCGCCTGCATTGATTGATTACCCAGTGTCCGCCAAATAAGGTTTTTACAAAAATGCTTCCACCTGCTTTTACTTCTGCAGTTAGTCCCATTTTTTTTGCTTCTTCTTCAATATAATTTTCTTCTATACGCATCTTTTGTCCTCCCTCTATTTCTTCAGTTGAGCCCGAATCCTTGCTGTTAGTACCTGTAAAAGCTGTCTTTCCTCATAATCTCCAGTTTTACTGTATACAGATTCAACCGTTTCCAGCCAGACACTCTCTGGCAAAAGTTTTGTCCCATCGCATAATTGTATTCCTTTTCCGTGCATTATTATTTGTATCATTTTTTTCCTCCTTCACCTTTTTTGAAAACCTGCTTTTTTGTCTCCTCTGGATATTTTTTCATAATTTCAAACCAGTCTAGCTTGAGTTCATTACAAAGTTTTTGCATACATTCTCTGCATAACATGTCTACTGCCTCATTATTCTCGCTTTGTCCATCCTTAGTGGCGTCCCTGTAACGCTCCTGGTAGTCTTCTATAATGTCTATCAATGCTTTACAATATTCAGACGTAAATAAATGTTCCGTCCCTGGTGCTTTAAACATTGCTTTTATGCTGTCCTCGCTCTCCGTCCAGTTTCGCAAAGACTGAATAAGCGAGTACTCGCTATCATATCTATTATTAAATATGTCACAATCATTCGTTATCAGGCATAACAGGCTCTCTATTGAATTTTCTGCAATATAATATGAATCGGCAATTTCCATTAATGTGCTTATCCTTTTTTTCTCTCTTTCTCTCTCAGTTTTTTTGTACTTCCAAATGCGTTCAAATCCATCATCTCTGGACCTCATTGCTGCATCCACAAAATACCAGATAAAATCCAGATACATAATGGTATCTTCCTCTATGATTCTCAAATCTAGCAGTCGGTCAAATTTCCCTTCTGCTTCCATAATCTTGCTGTTCATGCTCATTTCTGAAACTTTGACCGAATAGAATACTTCTTTACTGTAATAACCAACAGTGCCATATTTTTCTTCTGAAATGTCCCATATACTTTTTGATAATTTTTTATACTCCTCCTTATTGCCAAATCCCGGCTGTAGCCACAAATCCTTTGAAAAATAATCTGGAGCGAGTATTTTCAAAGATTCAATATCTATTTCATATAAGCGATACAGCTCAAGTTCGATCTCGCTCACTATGGCACCCTTTTTCTTATTGTACTCCTTTTCACTGATTTCTCTGTTTAAATACGCATCATAAGCTTCACGATGTCTTGGAACATAGTCTATTATTAATTCTGCTATCATTTTAAACTGATTTAAGGTATCAACTGAACAAGGGCTAGTGATATTGCATTTTTCCCAGAGTTCTTTATACGTAAAAAAAGATCTATAAAACCTGACGAGTCTTTCGCACGTATATGTAAATATATCTTCCGTTACACCGTATGTCTCCCTAAGTGCATCCATTCCATACGTTGCATGATCCAAATAAAGTAAAATAAAAATATTTGTCATATTAAGGATCATTCCCAATGTAAAAGTAAAGTCTATTTTGGCAATTTTCTCATAATCATGGTCGACGAATATTTCTGGCATTTCCAATTGAATTGTCTGTAACCTTGTCATTTCCTTACATATAGCATCCAGATGGGTTAATCCAAGTAAGGTCACTTCTATATCTGCTTGAATTTTGCTGGTCTTTCCCTTTTTTATAAGTTCAAATTTTTCGCAACGTGATTTTCTTCTTTTTTTAATTCCAAACATATCTTCATCCCTCTCTTTTTTGTTCTTTCTGTATAAAGTATGCCAAATAAAAACCGGACTTATTATTCATATATAAGCAAAACAAATTTTTTATTTTTCTTTTGGCAGGCATACTTATAATATAATGTATTATTAAACTCATGATTCTTATAGTAACAGGAAGGAGCACTCATATGGCATTTAAAGAACTCGAAGCAGAAACTGTTTATCGTGACCCGGAAGGGGAAAATATCAAAAACAATTTATTCGATGAATTATCTATTGGTCTTATCCAGGATGTGACAGAAAACGCTGAAATTTCTATGGATAATCCGCAGTACTTTACAACCATACTGCCTGAACAGTCAAGTTCGCAACAATCAGCACGAACCCCAAAAGATTTAGACACATTATTGGAAGAAAGTTCTTTTAATATCCCGCAAAAAATAACTTCGCAAAACTGTAAAGAAGTGTATCAAGCATTAAACGCTAACCTTAACCCAACATTCAGTTTGACCCCGGATTTGGCGAAAGATGCATTATCAAGTGAAATCACATTAACAAGGGAAGCTGCGGCAGAAACTTCGAAAGAAATTATAATAAGTATGAAAAATATTCTTACACTCAAACAGGAAATTAAACCAAAAATGAATTCTTTTGAAAAACCTGTAGAAGAAGTAAGAAAGTATGCAGAGGAATATCATAATTTAACAAATCAGCAAAACAAACTGAATAATCTGAATGAATATCTGAAAACCCTGCACGAGCAAAAAGAGGAACTAGCTAGAAATTGTCAGGGGCAGTCACAGAAAGAATTCGATAAAAATTCTGCAAAGTTGGGCATGACCTTACTTGCAGGTGCAAAGGCCATAATGCAGAATCTCAGAAAAGGCATTACAGAAATCGGTAATCTTCTCCATGAACGCAATCAAAAGTTCAGGGATGGTGTTAAGGATGTATACCATGATGTCGGAGATAAAGCTGAATTATTATATGAGAAGCTACTCTTACAGCAGCGTCTCATTGGACGATGGTTTCAAGACAAAATAGCAGCAGTCGAAAAGCAGCAGGATAAAATGACATCAAATATTAAAAATCAAGCTGATAAAGTTGTTTCAAAAGCACAGCTTGGCACAGACCATGTTAAAAATGCCATTACTAGAGAATCCCTAAGTACACTTCTTACAAAAGCCCAACTAGGAACCGGAGTAATGACACGAACGGAAGGCGAAGGAAAAGGAATTGCCGAGAACCTCTTGTATAATTTAGCTTTGGATAATTGTCGACGTGATCTAAATAATATATCTAACCTTTTAGACTCCAGGATCAATGAAATGGAAATCAAACAATTAGAAGGTAAAACTATAGATAAAAATGAATTGACTTATTTTAAGGGATTGAGAGATATCGCGGATGGTAAGCCAATGTCAGCTGAGAAAGCCATCGAATTTTCCGATTCCATGAAAAAATGTTCAAAATTTCAAGCTATAGATCGAGAAGCCTTAGCAAATGCATTGGATAAACTTCAGACTTATATTGAAGGAAAAAACGGTCAGTTATTCAGCAAAAACCCGCAAGCAAAAGATGATTTTTTTGATCGTACTTAAAACTGTACAGTGTTTTTCTGTTCTTGCCAAATAAAATGCTGTGTGTGCCGTGTCAGCCAACCGAACGAAATCATAAAATGGTGGATAACGCTATAAATTATAAAAGAAAAAACAGAGCTCTGTATTTTTTTACATTGCTCTGTTTTTTATAAAAAATTTCATATTCTTCGTTGTGCTTTGTGTAGCGAAAATATTCTAACGCTCTAACAGCCAACTATAATCCTTGCGACAATCAAGAATATAATCTACATATACCATATTGTCTTTGATCTGGAAAAGAATTAGATACCATTTTTCAACAAACATCTTATGATATTTATTTGAAAGTATAAAGGGTTCTTCAAAAAACGGATAACGCTGTGGCATATATTCCAAGGATTTAAGTGCCCTTATGATTTCTTTCTTTTTTGCAGATGCTGCATTTTTATCGACCTGAGCCATGAACTGGATGTGTGTCCCCAACATTCTCTTTGCTCTGTCAGAAACAATTACTTCGTAATTTTTATCAGGCATACATCACACCTCTGCAATTACAGTATCAAGGTAATCATCGAGTTCGTCTAGCATACATCCATTTCTTCCAGTTATCCTCTCCTCCTCAACAGCAAGGAGTTCTTCCCTTAATTTCAGCATCTTTTCCCGACGATTATATGTTTCTATATCCATGACAACTAAATCGCCTTCACCATTTTTAGTTAAGAAAATCGGTTCTTCTGTTTTGCGACACATTTCAGCAATTTCATTATAATTTTGACGAATTGCTGCTGAAGGACGAATTATCATTTTGCTACCTCCTTTACCATCATAATAGTAATATTATGATTATATTGTACTTGTTTTCTGCAATATTTTCAATACTACGAAACAGAACTTATATCTATTTTTGCGCTTAGATTATCTGCCTCTTCTTTTGCCTTTTGGAGAAGTTTTTCTGCTTTCTTCTTCTCATCTCTTTCTTTTCTCATTTTTTCGACGTCTTCAGGTGAAAAGTGCTGTCCTACACACTCATATGCTGCTTCAAGAAACTGATTGTATGTGTATTCACCTCTTTTGCCGTGACTGACGAATTGCCCTGTAATAATTAACTCATCCCGGGCCCTTGTCATTGACACAAATAACAATCGTTTCCGCTCTTCCACCATCATCCGTGACTCCTTCGAACCACGGTATAATTCCGGACCATCATACTTGCTAATCATATTAAATACGATTTGCCACTCCAACCCTTTTGATGAATGAGCTGTTGTTAGCACCACTCCGGGATAGTTATGAGTACGCCGGTATGCTGCTGACGAACCAAAATTTTTAAAATCATTACAGTATTTAAAAACTTGGGATGTAGATTGTTTTCTTTCCAGTGTAGCAAGAAACGATTCATACACTTCGTCTTCATTTTCATCAATTGTCTTAAGCATTTTCATCAGATGCTCCTTCTTTTTTTCTTCTTCTGTTAAATTGTGAAACGCCTCTATTTCCTGAGCGATCCTTTCCAATACATATTCAATTACCGTTCTTGGCGCATCCAAGAGATTATGCTTTGTCATTCTTGCATTCGCGTATGTAAGCATATCCTTTGTATCATCCGGTACATTGATTGCTGTACACAAGGCGAGAGCTGCAACCACGCGACTATTTTCCATTAGAGGTTCTGGATTCAGCATGACTGTCTGAATATCTTCCTGTGACAATTTATCCGCCATATCCATCAACTCGTATTTGGTGGCTGCAATGATTGCAATGTCTTCTGCCTTCACTCCGTCGAGAAGATATTCCTTAATCTGCTTAATGACATAATCTTTTTCTTCGACTTTTGTCAAAAAGCCTTTTACAACTACAGGTTTTCCGGATGTTCTTGTTGCAATCAGATCCTTCTTTACTCGATCCGAACGCAAATTATTGATATTATTTGCTGCATTTAAAACCTCTGGTGTGGATCGGTGATTTTCCATCAGCATGATATCATCTACTGGTCTTCCAATGATGGAAGCAAAATTCAGAATGTATTCCGGAGTTGTATCTCGGAATGAAAAAATCGCCTGCGAATCATCACCAACAACCATCAGACTTTGGAAAGTGGGGGTTTCAATGATTTTTTTGATCAGCTCGATTTGCCCCGCCGATGAATCCTGAAATTCATCTACGATAACGTGTTTGAACCCAAACCGTTCCATATAAAATGGGTTTCGATGAAGTAATTCAAAGAGAAGAACTTCCTGATCAGAAAATTCGATCAAATTTTCTTTCTTCAACTTATCATCGTATTCATCATACAAAGCGATCAATTGTTCTACAGCTTTCTTTGACGTAAAACGTGCTTTGTTATCCATTTTTTCAAGGACACTTTCAGCATCGGAAACCGAATACTGACCAGCTTTTACAATTTGGAACACCAGTTTCGCAATTGCCAAGGCTCCCATACAAGTAGCCATTGATGTGTCAAAATTACGATAATCCAAGTCTGATATATAGGATTTATTTAACAAATCCGCAATAATACGGCTTCTTTCAATATCATCTATAACCATTGGTTCCTGGGTAAACCCCAACTTATTAAATTCTTTCTTGAGAATCATATCTCCAAAGGCATTAAAGGTTAAGATACGCATATCTCGGATATCAATGTTTATACCAAAGTCTTCCAGAATTGCGGAAATTCTATTCCTCATTTCCTCTGCACCTGCATTCGTAAAAGTAATCAATAACATTTCCTTCGGCTTCACACCCTTGTTTAATAGTGTTGCTGTACGGAGTGCTACTACCATCGTTTTTCCTGCTCCTGCACCTGCATTCACTCGGCAGATTCCTTTTTCGTACTCAACGACTTTTTCCTGTGCCGGTGTTAAATCCAAATCTCTTAGTGACTTTTTTACCGGTGTTTTCACAATTGAAAGCGGAGATATTGTAAACTTACATATCGGTTGTAAATTACACTTCTCACAATCCTCTTTTGTACATTCCTCTTTTGGCAATGCATGAACATATGACATAACCGATTGTTCATACAGCTCATCGATTTCACATTTTATTGCTGGACCGTTGGTGTATGTTCCAGTGACAGCTACTATATTGCGTCCTCCTGTTTTCTTAAAAAAATCTTCATCAAATCTGGGTTTTTCTGTATTCGTTGAATCATTTTCTTTGCGAAGATAATAATATGCAGCTGTTATGCTACATGTATTCCCTGGTTTTACCAGAGCTTTTCCATAGCAGAACAATGCATATAATCCAAGATCCGACAACGCATTTTTCTGTGTTACATTCGGTTTCGAGCACTTGATCTGAATAACCGTAATTTCTTCACTTGTCACCCTAACGAAGGATGGTCTCAAGTGAACCGTCAAGTCATGCCCAAGATTGACATTGGCTGACACTCCTTTTACAAGTGTTGAAAAGTCCTCTGCATGTACATAGCGTAGAATTTGACGCAAAGCATCTTTCACATGATATTCTCTTTGCTGATTGGAAACATATTCCAAATCAGCAAAGGATTCTTGTAAGTATTTTTCTAATCCTTCCTCTTTCAGGCCCTTGTAATATTCAGCAATTGCAGCCTTTACAATACCTGCTTTTTTTACATAAGGACTTACTGCTTCTGTTAACTCATAGTTAAAACCTCTTTTTGCTACACACGCATCTGTGCTTGTCAATTCATGAAATTGAACATTCATTTGTGATTCCTCCTTTGTTATCTCCTGTTTTTCATGTAACACTATAAGTATGTCAGTTACTTACATTTTAAAATTTTTTTAGCCTGACTTTTATAACCCTTTGGGTTATGTAGGCAAAATATCAGGAAATGGATTGGCAGACCTGTGCATCAAAAATCGAAAAAAACAAGATGGACCTTAATCATAGAATACGCCTACATTATTATATATAAAAGTGTGAAATCAAAACACTAAAACAGTATAATTATGTGATTATCATTGCAATTTCCATGCATTTTGGGTATAATAAAAGTGTGACTATAAAGCATAAAAAACCAATAAAAATGTGAGGAGTGGTTCTATGGAACGGATTATATTAAATAAATTGCTGGATTGGAAGAATTCTCCATACCGTAAACCCTTAATATTGAAGGGAGTACGTCAGGTGGGCAAAACTTGGATTTTGAAAGAGTTCGGCAGACGTTTTTATGAAAATACAGCCTACTTTAACTTCGATGAAAATGAAGAATATAAGCAATTCTTTGAAACCACCAAGGATGTGGATCGGATTCTACAAAATCTTATGCTGGCCAGCGGTCAAAAGATATTGCCAGAAAAGACACTCATCATCTTTGATGAAGTACAGGACTGTCCAAAAGTCATTAACTCTATGAAATATTTCTGCGAAAACGCACCCCAGTACCATATCGCCTGTGCCGGCTCTCTGCTGGGTATCGCTCTTGCAAAACCATCATCCTTTCCAGTGGGAAAGGTCAACTTCATGCAGATAGACCCAATGACTTTTACTGAATTTCTACTTGCAAATGGAGACAAGAACCTGGCACAGTATCTGGAACAGGTAGACAACATTGAACCCATCCCTGATGCATTCTTTAATCCGCTGTATGAAAAGCTGAAGATGTACTATGTTACTGGTGGTATGCCGGAGTCTGTATTGATGTGGACAGAAGCGCGGGATGTTTCTGCCATGCAGGAAGCATTGTCCGGAATTATTGGAGCCTATGAGCGTGATTTTGCCAAACATCCAAATCTAAACGAGTTTCCAAAGATTTCAATGATCTGGAAGTCTATTCCGTCTCAACTGGCAAGAGAGAACAAGAAGTTCATTTACAAAGTAGTCAAGGAAGGCGCACGAGCCCGTGAATACGAAGATGCTTTGCAATGGTTGGTGGATGCACGTTTGGTGCATAAGATTTATCGTAGCTCATCTCCTGGCCTGCCGATTGCAGCTTACGATGACTTGTCTGCGTTTAAAATTTATTTGGTAGATGTGGGACTACTCCGTCGTCTAGCACAGTTGGCCCCCACTGCCTTTGGCGAAGGTAATCGTCTATTTACAGAATTCAAAGGCGCATTGACCGAAAACTTTGTGTTACAAACCTTGATCACACAGTTGGAAGTCATGCCCCGCTACTGGAGTCAGAACAATCCTCCTTACGAAGTGGATTTTCTTATCCAACGAGAGAATGATATTTTCCCTGTTGAAGTCAAATCCGAAACAAACACAACCAGTAAGAGCATGAAAAAATTCAAGGAATTATTTCCTGATAAAGTCAAACTTCGAATCCGCTTTTCTTTGGACAACTTGAAGTTGGACAATGATGTTTTGAACATTCCGCTGTTTATGGCAGATCAGACAGATCGATTGATTGGGCTGGCATTGGAAAAATTGAGGAACTGATGTGATGTATGTGAGTGAACTACTCGGATTTTGAGTGGAAGATATGGTAGAAATCATGATATTTCCTTATCCAGTGTGTCGTAAAACCCCTTGCTTTAGCTTTGGGGAGTGTCAACTGCTTAGATATACGGAACAAAAAATCCCACCACTCTCCGGGCAACCGAAAAATGGTGGGATTCTTTTTTTAACTCCTAGAGAATTTTTTTGCTATCTTTTCCAGGTTTAGACTTAATTCCGAAAGTGGACATGCGATAGCATCTTTGTTCCCATACATGGCTTTAAACTGTTCTGAACCATGTATGACATCTCCTTCTTCGAAATAAATTCCACTGACTTGTATCCCTTTTTTTCTGGTTTCGTCAATAGCACCTTTTGTAAAGCCAGGACTTGCTTCGGCAGGCATTCCGTCGCTCAATACGATGAGCAACTTTTTCCTCTCCGGACGTGCCAGCAGTTCCTTCTGGGCGACTAATATATCGTACCCATCAGCATTTCCTCCACCTTGTCTTCCATAAAGACAGAAATTCCAACAACAATTCAGATTCTGTTGTTCATTCCAGCCTTTTACGACTTCGTGAATCACCTGGCCTTGCCAATCGAAAGCAACGATCTTTATGGGTATTAATCCACGGAAAGACTCTTCTATCAGGGCTGCTGCCTTACAAGCTTCAACACGTTTGGCACCAGACATTGAGCCAGAATTATCGATAAGTATATATACACACCCATCGAACTTCTTGTCTATTCCTTTTTTTCGAAATATGTCTGTGTCCCCAAACGAGAGACCGTAGATTCTTGACGGATCTACACTTCCGGAATCCAGAAATGATACATTCGGTGTGGATAAGGATTTAAAATATCTCTTATTTTTCCGATATAGTGTCCTCCCCATCGCTGCCAATACCGGGGGCAATTTATCTTTCAGTTTATATGCTCTCTTCATTTCTTTGAAATGCGGACATATTCCTTTGACATCTTCGGCGGTAACGACTGAATCGTTGTTTTGTACAACAGGTCCGATCGTTTTTCTAGCATGAACCTCCGCACGGTTTATGTTATCAATCTGCTTCCTGGCCAACTCGTTTGTTGATTCGGCTGCCTCATGCATTGCTTTTCTTATTTCGTCTATCCTCACTTCCTCTTCTGCTGTATTTTCTCCTTCTATTAGAGAACCTGCTTTTTCTCTTTGAAGTACACTGTCTTCATCATACCCTTGCTCTGTATTTTTTCCGTGTACTTTTTCTCCTTTTTTGATTCCTTTATCACTAGGAGCGGACTTTCGGGGATCTTCAGCTCCTTCGTCTTGCTGATTCCCATCTTTCTTTTCCGTCCCGTCTTTTGATTCGTCTTTTGATTCGTCTTTTGCTCTTTCTTCTTTTCCTCTTTCTGACTCTCCAGGCATGCTTTTTCCGGAATTGTCAGGATTTTTTCCGTCCTTGGCAGCAGGTGTTCCAGACGGATCCTCTTTAGAATCTCTGGATTTATCATTGGAATTTTCATTACTTTCCTTATCCGAACCATCTTCTGACTGCTTTTTGGGATGCTTTCTTTTGATAATCAATCCAGATCCGTCGTCACTTTGTTGCGATTTTTCTACAAGCTTATCATATGTTTCGTCATCCACTGTTATCTCTAAATCTGACGTAGGAAACGTTGAATTAGCACTTCCAGTATCTGTGTCTTCCTCATTCTCAGTAAGTCCAGTGTTTGGTGTCTGATCAAACATTCCTTTAATCATATCAGCAAGAATTTTTTCAAGTACCGTCCTTGCTCTAATATCTTCTTTGCTCAGCTTGCATGTCTCGTAGATATAAGGGGCAAGTTTCTTTGCAATCTCAATTACTTCCACAGCCATGTCTCTTGTGCGACCGGCCATAATTCCACGGCTGATGTTCGGCATTAGATCCTTAACTATATCCATCACCGGAGTATTCGCATAAGTAGTGACAAACCCACCAGAATACAACTGACATGTCGCCAGCGATAAGATCTGATCTGTAATAGCCATTAAAATATCCGGCGGACTATTTTTTATATCTTCATATGTCCTGTACTCTCTTTTCTGGGTTGTCCAAAATTTACCCCTGTGATAAATTCTGAGTTTTTCAAACCCTGGAAATCGATTTGACCGAATTCGCTCTATTCTTCCATCTTCAATGGAATTTGCAATTCCACCGATGATTTGATAAAGCAGTTGATATGAAATAAAAATATCCATTGATGGAAGGACTCTATCGGCAAAGTCCTTATAATCCTTGGCCGAACGAAATCTCCTCTTGGACTTTTCCTCTTTAAAAGAGATATATTCTAGGATCATCTCAACGCCACGCTCTATCCCCCATTGATACGGAGTTGTAGCTGTGGATCTTCTGTGCTGTGCCTCGTGGCCTCTTCCATAATTTACAGCATTAACGAATTCTTCTTCTGTTTCCACATTGAAGATATCTACTATACCGTAAATTCCAAGGTGTATTTCATATCTGTTAGGGTCATAGTACAAATTGTAATCCGGATAAAAATCAATATCCGGAGCTTTTCCTACAAAATCTCCGAATTCAATCTCGTTCTGTATTTTTAAGCTTTGACGCATAAGATTTGCAATTTCTATAGCTTGTTCCTTCTTTAATTTCATTCACTGATTCCTCTTTTCTCGCTTGTGAACTATTTTTTGAAAGCCCGACCAAAAATAATTTCTGGTCGGGTTTTTTATAATTTGTTTCGTTATTCAAACGCTTTTACAGGTGTTTTTCCATCAACCATCGGCTGAATCCTGTTCAGTGATATTTCAGTTTAACTTGTTATAAAATCAAATATATTCATTTGCTCTGGCTCCTTGGCTTTAATCACCAGTGGCTCGCCTGTTATAAATTTGAACGATTTTAGCATTGCTTTTTCTCTTTTTTCTTCTATATCCCAAATTTTTTCAGTTTAATTTTTTATGTTTGATTATTAATTTTTTAATCCAATCTGGTAGCATACACTTCCAAATAGGTACGTTAAAATCATAATCAAACAAGCAACCACAATCATTGCATTCTCCTTCATAACTTCTATCTTCCCAACCCATAGGGCAATATTCGCAATCACGGTCATACCAACAATTAATTGTTGTGTATCGTTCCCACTCGTTTGAGTTTTCGATAGGTTTAGAATAATGCGTTGAGGTTATTTTTATATTGCCGATTGATTTATTAATATCAATCATTTTATGCGTTTTAAATATTTTCACTTATTATCCTTTCTGCTTACGCTAAATCCTAATTTTATAAGGTGACAATGTTCTCTAATATGTCATAGAGAGCCTGTCTTTCGTCAGTCGGTGTCGTATTGATTACATGAATTCCGATTTGGCGTTTAAGCGTTGCGTAACCATCGCTTTCAGCGACAGTTACTAATGCCCGAACAAATCCTCGGATATTCAGTACAGCGTTACTCACCTGTGCCTTCCTCACCGCTCCTCTGCATTGCTTATAGAAGGCTTCTGCCTCCTTATAATGTTTTGCAGATAAGGATACTCCGGTAAAACCATCCTTTTTCAAACGACTGTCTACCGCTGCTACCAGCTGTCCCTTGATAGTTTCAGGCTGTCGAAACTCAATGCATCCAAAACGAGACATAGTTGCCTCATTTTGCTGCTCGACACCTTCATAGTCTGCATTCTGCGTGCCGAACAGAACGCAATCCTTATGGATAGAAACTTCCCCACGACCAGGTATGAAAAGAAATCCGGTTCCATCCAATAATTGGTTGGTGAATGAGGCAAAAAAATTGGCCTCGGCCATGTTCATCTCATTAAAACAGAGAAGTCCTCCATCGATCAGCCAATCGTAAAGTTCTGATGCATCAATTGTTATATTAACTGACGCGGCTTTGGCTCTCAGAATCTCGAACTGTTTTGCCTGTTCAAGAATCTTTCTATCCTCTGCGGGGAGTGCTTTTTCAATTGCCTGTTCAAGATTGCAACTCTTTCCAGAAAGCATTGATGCTGCAAAACGCATCTTTTCGCGGATAACCTCTGCTTTAGCCAGTATGTTCTGGTCGAACTCACTAAGAGCTTTTGCCGCTGAATTATCCGTCGTCTTTTCACCATAAATCGATGACGGGCTCATCTGACGGCTGAAAGTGATCAAATACATTGGCATACCCATGAGCCATGAAATGGTCTCCAGGTATACATTTTTACCTGTGGACTTTTCCCCTTCACAGATAACAGCGTTTCGACTGACTGCTGCTCTTAAGCCTTCTGCAATAATTCCCTCCACTTTTTGTTTTTGCGTCGAATCCAAATATGGATCGACATACACGCAGCTTGGAATATGTGTCGGTTTGTTATACATCCGGTATCCTTTAAGTACACGAAGTATAAGGAAATTATCGACATGGTTATCTTGCATATATGAAACCCTCTTCTTGATCTCATCCTCGCTCACAATGCCCTGCTCAACAATACCACGAATGACTTCTTGCAGATCTTTTGAAAGACCAACATCCGATTTCTTATTTGCTGATGCTTCGTCTTTTAGAACCTGCAATTCTCCTTTCATAACCGTCGACTGTGGTCCTTTCAAAACAACACGATAACTAGTTTCCTCTGCAGTAAGTGCCTGTATATCAATATCGTCTAATACATCATCCTGACACTTTACCTCAATAATCTTTGCGACAAGATTTGCATTGTCGTTGGAAATTTCCTCAAGGTAAACGGGCCATTTACCTTGCTTCATTTCTTTTCCTACAATCAGTTTTGCAGGAATAACCTCTGTTTCTGCTGCCTCTTTCGAAAGTTGGATTACCGATGCACCAGCTTTACAGGTTACGTCTTTTCGCATGATAATCTCTAGTGTTTCTTTCACAATTGCCATTTTTGATTCCTCCTTAAAAAATATCTGTTCTTGGATTTTTGTAATAAATTTCAGTTTATCGGCTTATGCTGTCCTTTGTACCTTGAATGGAAATATTGGCAACTTCAATGTCAATAATTGCCACTTCTCCGTCTTCGACATTAGAAAACATAGTCTGTTCCATTCCGTTTTTTACTTTGACAACTCTTATAACTCCATTCTCGTTATATACCTTAATCTGCATATCCCTATCCTTTCTGCTTACGCTAAATCCTAATTGTTGCACAAGCCATCACATTCTTTTGCATTATTAAACTTACAGATTCCTTTTGTTACCCCTAGTATTCTTTTTTCTAATGGAATATACATTGATTCCTCCTATTTTTTGAGATCATTTGAATCTGCCGGTTCGGTTATGTCTATTACATAGCCTTCTTTTTTCATCTCTTCATATGACGAAAATCCGTGTTGCATAGCAACAATATCCAAATAATCTTCCTTTGACATTGTTCCGATATTTGTTTTAATTCCTTTCATTTTTTACTCCTTTGTTTCGTTTTAATAGTTGTCACAGATTTTTTCCAGGCATTTGTGAAGCTGTGAATCAAAGACGACACCTTGTTCTAACTGTTCGGCAATCGCTTCGATTTCAGTTTTCCGGAATTCCTCACTGAATGTCTCCTTTTCGTCTTCTGTCAACTCATATAGTTGCTTGGAAAGAGATATCCAAGGATTCTCTTCAGAAAGGAAGTACCGGAACACGGTGATGGTGTAAGGTTCGCCGTTTACCTCACGGATCAGTCCAACCTGATTTGGATCGGAATAGGATACGGTATCGACAGTCCATCGTTTTCCTTCGGACCAAACCTGCTTTCCGATAATATCCCTGGGATTCTGTTTTTTCTGTTTTGCCTTTTTCATAATTTTTGATTCCTCCTTACATTTTAACTCCTATTTTTCAATTAACACCTGAAGTATGCCACTGGAATGCATTGTTGGAAATTTCCAAAAAAAAGGCCATGTTACCATGGCCTTTCTACTTTAATTATCTTGTTCGATGCAGGTTGCAACAAATTTCTGAATGCAACGATTTCCTGCATCATTATTCATTTGTTCCGGGTGAAATTGGACTCCGTAAATGTGTTTGGCATCGTTTGATATCGCCTCGATAGTTCCATCCTTTGCTTTCATATCAATTTGAAAACCAGTTGCTACGTTTTGAATTGATTGATGATGAAAACTTAGGGTATTAACTGCTCCTAGATAAATACTGGAAAACCATCCGTTTGCAATCACGTTGGTTGCATGCCAGACTCCCATATGATTGCGCATATCCTGATTGAGTGTGCCACCATAAACAACATTGATCAGCTGCATTCCTTTACATATTCCAAGGACTGGTTTTCCATTCTGATCACATTGTTTTACAGCTGATATTTGACGATCATCCAGCGCATTGTCAATGTTTTTACTTGCTGTATTAGCCTGTCCATAGCGAGCCGGATCTATATCCCCACCACCAGGAAGTATCATTCCATCATACTGGGCTGCATTAAATGCTCCTGTTACTACTACAGAATCTGCTCCCATCTCTCTTACCTTAGCAGCACAAGTGGCAGCATCCGCATTATTATTTCCAACTACAGCAATTGTGATGTTTTTCCATGCTCCATTTGACTTAAGATAATAATATTTCTTTCCATCGTTGATCCAACCGGTTCTCATGGCTCCATTCCCATCAAGATAATACCAGGTTCCTCCGTCTAATATCCATCCGGTCTGCATAGCACCACTTCCGGCAAAATAATACCAGGTTCCTCCGATCACATTCCAGCCAGTTAACATAGCTCCACTGTTCGTAAAATAGTACCAGCTTCCATTAATCATCTTCCAAGTATTTGTTAATCTACTTCCATCAGTTCTCTGGTAATACCAAGTATTCCCAACCTGGATCCATGTAGCATTTAGATCTGGATCATAATTTGGAATCCATTTGCCATCTGCACCAACCCAATAAGATCCTACCCAGGTATTAGTAAGCATTGCGCCACTCTCACCTACATAGTAATCATTAATCCATTGATTCGCACACATGGCACCGCTTCCGGCAAAATAATACCAGCTGTTATTAATCAGATACCATCCAGAACCAACCATTGCACCATTACCTGGTACGAAATAATACCAGGTTCCTCCGACAATAGCCCATCCTTCTGCCATAGCTCCATTGCCGTTTAAAAAGTACCAACTTCCATTCAGGTGCAGCCATCCGGTCTGCATAGCTCCATTTCCGTCAAGATAATACCAGGTTTCTCCGTCTTTCAACCAACCGGTTTGTTTCACACCCGTTTCCGGAGCATAATAGTACCATATGCTATTCTGATTTACCCAACCGGTTTGCACAGTTTCTCTTCCTATGTTTTCCTGCCTATTTCCTGCATTGTTTGTGGCATATGCCGAAGTGGCAAAAGATGTTATTACCAAACTACTTAATAATGCAAGAATAATTTTTTTCGTATGTCTTTTCATTTTTCTTAATTCCATATATTTTCCTTCCGTTCTCTTCCTAACTGTAATCATCTGAATCAAAGTAATCATAGTCTGACGGTGACGATTCTTTGGGGATTTCATTATGATCAAACATTTCCGTGTACAGTAACTTTTGTGCATACAATGCAGCATCCGTGTAACATTTCGTCCTCACTCCTCGTTTCAACGAAAGTTCAAACAATTCTTCTTTACTCAATGCCCTGATTTCTTTCCTGGTCATTTTTGACACGACACAATTCTCCTTTCTACAGAGTATGTTAATTGAAAATCTGAAGCCGCTTTCAATGTCTCCGATTTTGAATTAAAGAGTCATTATACTTCTAAACATTCTTTATTTTTTTGAAGAAGATGCTGTTTAATGACAAATTTCGATTGTGGTCTGATTTCATTTGTTAATGTCACTATTTTTCTTATGCGCGTGTTATTGCCAATCAACCTCTTTGTGAAGGCTGCTGTAAAAGCTGCATAATCATCCATTGCCGTATTTTCAGATGCTTTGACACATGTAAATGATCCATCACCCCAAAAAACGATAGTTTCTCTATTAGCTGTATTTTTTACAATTTCAACGCCTGCTATAAGTGCATCAACGAAATCCTCAACCAGAAACAATGCTTTTATTAATTTCTCATAATCCTCATCCGAGAAGTCCAGTGTTTCCTCCGGAGATTTCATGCTACATATAAACATTTCGTTTATATCTTTCTCTGATTCTCTTCCCATAAATACGATCCTTTCTTTTACGAAATTCATATTTCGTTTTTTTCTTTTTCGCATCACGAGTTCATAACACTAATACAATGAATTACCCCTTCCAGGTACAGTGACTCCTATGGACGGGTCCTCTGCTCAATGTTATAAATAAAAACACTTGAAAACCAATAATGAAGAGATGTAGTCGTATATCTCAAGATTATCTCTTCATTAGAAGTATGCCAAAGCACTTCGCATTTTCTGGAAAAAGAGAAAACGGGCTCAAAGTATATTGAGAGCCCGTTTTTTTACTTAGAATCACAATCTTTTCATTAGGTAGTCTTTATTGACTGCAACGAAAATGAATTCCCAAATCAAGCAACCTAGAAGCACTGCCAAAAGTCCTTCCAGGTTGATCCCATCCGAATCTATTAAACTAGCTGACACTAGTCCAATGATGCCGACTATAATTGACGTTATTTTCATAAGAAGATTTCTTATCTTATGAAGAATTCTTTTAATTCTTTTTTTACGACTCATTTTGATTCCTCCCTCAATTGACCACTCCATGTTTTCGATTAACATTTAAAGTATGCCCGTCTGTAGAAATACAGAAAAATTTTTTTAATATTTTGTGTGAACTGTGACGAGGGGCTAACTGTTGACATTTTTACATCTAAGGTGTACAATAATATTGCTTGAAGACCATATTAGAAATAAAAAAAATGCTGTCAAATTGCTTGACAGCATTTTTTTCTGTTCGCCTTGCTAAAAATAATGTGCAAATAACTAACCGATAAATGGTTGCTTGGAACCCATCCATATTAGTGGTAAAAGCATTGTATGAGTGCATACTCCTCTGGATGGCCAAATATTTCTTTTTCAATATCCCTTGTAAGATATGTCAACCACCCGTTCTGCTCGTCATAATACAGTCTCTGTTGCCCAAAAGTAAAAATGTTCACTTTTGCACTAAAAGCTTCTTGTAATTTCATTAGCACTCCACCTGTTTCCTCCAGTTCCGTCAATTTTTTGCCACAGACGATTTCCTGCAAAATGGTTTTGCAATAACTGGGAATATCACAAACTGTCGAATTCCATTCCTTTACAATGTTAACAATCCGCTCAGGATCCTGTGTTCCTAAAACGGATTGATTACTTTCATCCCAGAGAGAAAAATAATTAAATTGTTCTGGAAAATCATTGAACAAAGTATCATTAATCAACTCATCATGCATTTCTTGTAGTGTTTCCTCGCTATCATTTTTTCTTAAAATATACAATAATAATGCCATAAATTAATACCTCTTCTAATAGATTTTCTTGCATAAATCTTCATAATATGTTATTACAAGGTTGCTTTCACAGTCCCATACAACGTGAATTGTTGCAATATCATCTACCCAAAGAACTGTGCCCTGTTCACCGGAAGTTAAAGTAGCAAATGGGTCATCGACGTACACCAATGCTACTCGTGTTCCTGGCGGATATTCCCGTTTTCTTGCTACAATGATCTCCTTTGATAAATGCATAAAGAACACCTCCCGATGTTGTAATTGCTACGATACACAACCCACTCTACTGTTTATACACAGTTCCTTAACGAAATTGCCAATTTATTTTTTGAAAATCTTTCGCCGAGATTACATAATCATAATCTTCATATCCGATCATACAAATCAATGTATCTGTTGCTAGATTTTCCTCAATTTCTGTCGGATCAGTAGGAAGATTAATAAGTTCGCTGTCTGTATTGGAACTTCGTTCTTGTGCCATTTCCAACATTTTCTTCTTGACTTCTTCCAATCCTCCGTAGAATCTCCAGAAATATACATCTGCATTTTCTGAATTGGAAAATGTTAGAATCCAATCTCTATCTGGATCTTTCTTTTTTCTTTCTTCAAAAAATTCAATATTTCCACGAAGATCAAATCGGAGATTAAAATAATCACTATAATACTCGACCATTTCCTCTGGAATTTCTGCTTTTTCAAGGTCTTCAAATCCTTTTTCCAAAGCAAATTCCCTAACTTGATTTCTTGCCTCGTCTTTTGCTCGCAATTCAGGGCTCATACAGCAGCTATCTATTGCTCGCTCGTAGATCTCATTCCAAGTGTATAGGACACATAAAGTAAGATCTGATTCTGGATTCAATAAATACTTGCTAGTTATAAGTTGCTTTGCAATGATAATTGCATCCTGTTCAGACTCGGCTTGTATCTGAAAGATTTTTTCGCGTTCTCGATACTTAATATAAAATTTTTGCATCTTGCTTCCCCTTTCTGAAAGCCTATTGCAGGCTTCTTAACTCATATATATTGTGTTCATGGTTTCCACATATACATGTCCATTGTAGAAAATATGGGATACTACCGGAGATGTCAGAACTCGCACATTTCTTCCATCTCTTTCAACTGTAAGCACTGTCTTTTTACCATTCCTTACAATGCTGGTGTCGATAAACCCAGTTATTTTCACTTTCTTCTTCTGTTTCATTATTGATTCCTCCTTTTTTTCATTCTCCATGTTTTCGATTAACATCTAAAGTATGTCTTACACTCAACTTCTTGAAAAAAACCGTTAAAAAAAGCCTGAAAATTTCAGGCTTCATTTTTTTAAGAATCCACTTCACTATAGCTTGGTAAATAAAAAATCGAAATACTCATTCTTGTTTCCTCCTTACATATGTGTCTCAAAAAAACACTTTTTCCATCAGTTCAACGCGTTTTTCCATCGGTAAATCTTCCAAACCATCTATTAGAAGATTTATCATCAATTCTCGATTCGTCATGTTCGATTTCCTCTTTTTATAATGTGTGATTTCTTATCAAGAAATGATAAAACCGACAATGACCAGACTTTTGGCAATTCAAAGGTTTCTCCCTGAATTGTTGAGAATTTATTCGCAAAACTGTTAAAATCATTTATACAATGATCCCAGTAGTTATCCGGATTTTCCGTTTCTGGATTCCAATACTTCTGACATAATGTGTAAAATTCAGTAAACATCCTTTTTTCTGTTGAATCCGAATCAAAAGTAAAACTGTAATTCCTTTTATTTGATGCTGCAAAATCGTACAAATCATATGCCAATTCATAAGATAATGATTGTATACCATTATCATCCATGTAATCTTGTCCATATGAAACGCACTGTAACCATAGATTTTTCTGCCTTTTATCTTGCTGCTTTTGCATCATACATTTTTTGAATAACTCATACAGTGAACCAAACATTCCCCATTCCTTCATAGTCCGGTCGAACTTCATTTTGCTTCCTCCCTTTTTCATTCTCCATATTTTCAATTAACAATTTTCAGTTTGCTTAATTACTTCCATGAAAAAGAGCTACTTACTTTTACAGTTGGAAATTTCTTCTTAACAAGTCTCTTAATTTGATATGCTTCTTTTTTGTAAGCTTCAAGTTTTTCATAGAAATCATCTTTCGGTATTTTGTTGATGTGGATATAATCCTGTTCTCCCAATTTATTTCCGTAGATTAGGCATATTGCAATCCACACACTATACTCATCCTCCCAGAGTGACAAATTTATTTCAATCGGAGATTTTTTGTTGCATAGTGTTGTCAACAATTTGTTTTTATCAATAAAACTACTCATAAATACCTCTCCAATTCTAATTTAGCACTTTAAAATTATAACCGCTTTTAATAAATTCCATTGTCTTTTCATGATTTATAGCGTTACCAAGCACAACGTAAATAGTTTCAAAATCTTCTTCGGAAAAATTTGTGCCAAGAAAGTCATTGATGCAATTCTGCATCTTTTTATGATATCTTTCATTTCTCCAATTAGTCGCATAAGGCATTGCAGAACTCGCCGCTCTTGATAACCATTCGAGCACCTTGCAGTCAACATCCTCCGGATACTCGCAGTCCGAGAGAATGAGATACTGATTCCGCCTCGGTTCTGCTATAAATTCATCATTGTCATTAATGAAACTGTTTGGAAAGCAACTAAGTAATGCTTCTCTTGTTTCTTTCATATCTGAATATTCCGGCTGACATTTTTTTAATCCGCATCTCAATCTGTCTTGATCATCAAAATCGCTGTGAAGACATTTTTCGCAATCTATTCTATTCATCTTCTTACCTCACTAAATCTTAATTTGTTTCGTTATTCAAACGCTTTTACCGGTGTTTTTCCATCAACCATCGGCTGAATTCTGTCATAATCCAGATTCACCCCGAACTGCTCCAGCCATTTTTCAGCTTCCTGGCACTCTCCTGCAGCCCATAAGGACTCCTGACTGTCCGATGGATGCATCTGGTTGTCTCTTTTGCGATAGATATAATGTTCAAACATTTCCTGAACTGACTTATCAGATATTGTATGCTTTTCTTTCCGACGTGGAATAAACGTCCAATAGCCAAAACTTCCCATGTCTGTGACATCAATATCACAGTTAAGGTTGTCTTTCTCTTTTATCAGCATATTCTGCACCTTATTCATAAAGTGCTGTTTCCAATAATGTTCCGAATGCAGATCATTATGTTTCAGATAATTAATATCCTGGATGATTGGTGTGATAAGCAATCCACACTTTGCAACAATAAACTGTACATTATTCATAAAATCATCCAACGGTAAGCTTTTGTATACTCTGTAACTTTCCATTTTGTTTCCTCCTTAAAAAATATCTTTTCTTGGATTGTTGCAATAAATTTCAGTTGTTGATTATCATTATTGATTCCTCCTTTTTTCATTCTCCATGTTTTCGATTAACATCTAAAGTATGTCTTACACTCAACTTCTTGAAAAAAACCGTTAAAAAAAGCCTGAAAATTTCAGGCTTTTTTTTAAGAATCCACTTCACTATCCAACCATTTGTACTTACACTCTGTACACATTTCCCTAACTCGTTATATAATCAAATATATTCATTTGCTCTGGCTCCTTGGCTTTAATCACCAGTGGCTCGCCTGTTATGAATTTGAACGATTTTAGTATTGCTTTTTCTCTTTTTTCTTCTGTATCCCAACTTGTTGGAAAAATAATATCTCCATTTGGAATATATGCTCCTGTCGTGTCGCATTGTACTTTTATATGCGCTAAATAGTTGCTTGTCATTATGAAGTCTATATATGTATTTCCATTGATAAAATATACTCCGCATGCATACCCACGACCTTTCAGTGGAAAACCTTTATCTTTTACAAAACCATCCTTTAAGAGAAAATCAGGTATTTCAATTTGATTTTCTGATTCACACTGGAATGTAGTGTAAAAATCTGTTGAATTCCAGTAATCATTCGTTGTAAAAAAATATGTATACTCCACTCCTCTTGACCATTCAAACCAACTCACCCCTTTAAATGGCAATTCTCTACCATTGCAGTAAGCTTTTTCTCCAAAATTACAAGGAATTGGTATTTTCATTCTTATTCACCTCACTGGTTTAAATCCTAATTTATTCCGTTAAAATATCCGTTTTATCGTAATGAATTTCCATTACAATAATAGTTGTCTTTGCTACAATAATCTTCAATAGCTTTTCTATTTTCCGGTGTATCAATCCATCCAATATAACTTCTGTCAAAATTCTCAGGCAATTCATATGTTGGAATAACTTTAATTCCATCAGCTATTGCTTCTTCTGCTGCTCTATCATCACTTCCACCAAAAGCATCTGTTGCTCCGATTTCTTCAATCTCTAACAATCCTGTTCCATCAAAATCAAAAATATCATAACCTTTGTTTACCTTTTCAATTCCCCATTCTTTAATAGCATCATCAATCATTTCTTCATCATTATTAAACGACTTCATCATCTGAAAATATCTTGATTCTTCCAAACCCATTTTCATATATTCACTGTATTTACTCATAATATTAATCTCCTTTTTACATAAAATTCGTGTTCTATGCTATGTTAAATTTCAGTTTTCCTTATACATGGATTACAGGAAATTTTTTTAAAAAAGTTACCACTTTAAAAGTGATAACTTTTTTTTTCATCAAGGCCCTAATGTTCCTGCACACATCTACCGTTCTTTACAACTATATGGTCGTAATCTTCATCCGGATAAATGTACATTTCAGATTTGTTCTCTAGGAAGGGTGCAAGGACTTCAAACATTTCCATCATCACACTTTCCCAACCATAGCTTGCGTCAAATCCATTATAATAATGCAACCATTTCCGACCATGTTTAATAACTGGATTCCAGTAATCCGTACCGCAAAGGAAAATTTTCAAAAGACCCTCCAGTGTATCTGGCGTGGTTCCTTCCGAAGCGAACTTGTCTAGGTTAAATATTATTCCATGCCCATCGTGTTTTTCGATATAACTTCGCAATGTGGAGACTGCATTATTTTCTTTCCCTTTCTTAATTGCTATTTTTACTCTTACATCATAGCAAGCTCCCATTTTTGATTCCTCCTTTTTCTTATTATTGATTTTGAAATTCACAATTTTCCCGATAAGAATAATAGCTATCGCCTATTATTATATGATCGAGCATTGTAATACCGAGAATATCACCAGCTCTTTTTATCCTTTCGGTTGCCTGATCATCCTCTTTCGATGGTTTAATCGAACCCGAAGGATGATTATGGGCTATTATGTACGAATTGGCTCCGATAATAAGAAGCCTTCTGAATATTTCCGCTGGGGTGAAACAAGTCTGGCTCATCGTTCCCATTGAGAATTTAAACACTCCTATCATCGCAGATGTTCGAAATGCTATGACATAGAACTCCTCTTCCGTGCGGTTTCTCGCATGAAAAATTTTATTCAACACCTCAACGGCGTAGATTGGCTTGTCTATAGTGAGTATTTCCGGCGCATCGATTGTAGCCTCCTTTAATAGTGTTGGAAGCTTCTCCTCATTGAAGATTAAATTGTAGTTGTTGATTATCATTTTTGATTCCTCCTTTGTTTGTTCTCCAAATTTTCATTTAACATATTAAGTATGTCAGTTGCTTGCGTTCTGAAGATTTTTCAGACTTGCATTTTATAGGTTATTGGATTTTTTCATTAATTTTTTTCGATTAGGAAAGCAGATCAATAGAATTTCGATGCGTATATGTATAAAAGGGATAGTATATGAAAGAAATATGAAATATTAGATTTTTAACCTGGATAATCGAGTGAAGTTGCTTTTTCACAATGAAACTGAAACCTGAGCCGGTCAGTAATTGAGATATGTGCGACAGCAATCCTGCCTTACAGCGTAATTGTAAATTAACTACTATGAATGAAGTTGAAAATGCAAGAAAAAATTTGGGAAGTAATGCATGAGTTGAAATTTTCTTTTAGAACTTGTATATGATACTATTGAAATGCATCGGTATTTCTAATATTGTTAGTATATCAGGATTTATTTGTATCGTCAACCAGTTCACGATTGACAGAACATTAGAATCCTTCCAGCGTTTTTGTTGCATTATATTGTAATCATAGTCGTTTCCTCCTTTTTCTAACTCCATTTTTTCTATGTTTCATTTATAATATGTCAGATAATCTATACCGTAGAAAAAGGCCTGCCAGACGGCAGACCTTCCTCTTTTAACTGTTTTCTGTTTTGTTTACTTTTTATCTGTCAGGCTTTTCAATAGTATGGATTTTATCTTTATCTTCTTTCCAAAGAGACACCGTTTTTCCGCTTAAAATAAGACTTTGGAGTTCCTTACCTGTGATATACGAGCCATCCTTTAACCGGATATTTTTATCTAAATGCTGTTCCATAGCTTTGTCGATAATATGCTCTTTACGCGCTGTTATCATTGTGTGATAGAAATTTCTTTTTATATCAGACATTGGTGTTTCATTTAATATTTTATCCACTTTTTTCTGGTCGTAATGTCTCTGGACATAACGAAGAGCTTCGATACAATTTGGATCTTTTGTATTACTCAAAAAGTCTAAGTAATTTACTTTTTTGTCGTTTAACTTTAATGCGGAATTTGGAAAAACATATAATCGGCGGTCTAGTTCGTTTCTGTCGTTTAAAATGTTTTCCATTTGCTTATCCGTTAATTGCGGATATAGACAGGAACCATTATCATAAACCGGGGCAATTCGCACATGATTATTAATTTCATTAACTACTATTCCCCAGTTACCATTATGCCTATCAAAGTTACCAAGTAAAGCATCTGCTGCAAACATCTTCCAAAAATGGTCTTTCATCTTGAGTGGGTCATAAACCTGCTGCATATCAATCGCATCTAAAACAGATTGAAGTTCGGTGCCAAATCCAGATTTATCACTATCTATGCAACGGTTTTTTATCATACCAAAATTCAAAATTCGCTCCCCTGGCTCACAAAAATCTTTACATGCAACTACACTTTTATTTCGATAAACTCCAAGCTTTGTCTCTTGTGTTTCGATACCTAATGATGAAAAAATCGAACTTGCAATATGTTCATTTAAACAACCATTACTGTAATGCATATCCTTGTTATCTTTTGCAAGAGCTGGAAATTTAATCATATATCTTTCATCATTATAAAATACACATATCTTTGAGCCGTTAGCGCCATCATACGCCCTTAAATTGTCTAATGTACAGTTTGTAAAATCAATCATTTTTACACCCTTTCCATATTCAGATATTTTTCTCTTAGATACCAGGCATGGTCTTCCGTAATATCACCATCTATATAAGCACAGTTGATGGAACCATACAGTTCTCCCCACAGGCAGTCGTATGGCTCATCACCTTTTTTCATAGCATCCAAATCGTGCTGAAGATATTCAGGTAGATTTATTTCATAATATTCATGGGTTCCCATATATACGACACCTCTTTTTATTTTATAAGTATATTATAAGATGTTATTACTTCAATATCAAATATATTTTTGTCGTTGCAATTCTTTCGTTAACAGAATATTTTCGCCATCTCCAGCCCGCATAAAAGATAATATACAAAACCGTTGGCTTCTCCACGGTATTTCCTAACGGTATCTTCATAAGTTTTGCAGGGACGGAAAACGACCTGCTTAGATCCGCTTTTACTTCTGTTCTTATTCCGTGCCTGATCATAAAATTTTTCCCATCTGGTTTCGAATATAGTCGTAAGGCAGCAGTTGATCTTGTTTGTGTCAATAACGTGATGCAAACCCATGCTTTATTCATCGTTCGTGTCAATAACGTGACACTTATCCTTACCACCGTCTTCCGTGCTTGTGTCAGTAACGTGACACCGGAACATAACTTTTACATGGATTTTGTGTCAGTAACTTGACACACTGGTAGTATGTAATCACCGTCACTGTGTCAGTAACGTGACACAAGTAATGCGTATTTTCTTCCGTGCTTGTGTCAGTAACGTGACATAAACCACCATACTTTTAACCACCCACGTGGCAGTAGGATACTCGGTTATATGTTTTTTGTGTCAATAACGTGACACTGGAATAAATGAAGAATTCATGGATATGTGTCAGTAACATGACACTAAAGAACCGTCCGTGCTTTACATTTGTGTCAGTAACATGACACGTTCATGCCACATGGACGGCACTTTGAATAGTGACATTCAATGCAATTACAGATTCAAACGGTTAGATACTCTAATTTGTAAATACTGGTATAAAAATATCTTCTATTTTCACTTAAATCGGCAGCAGAAATTAGAAAAAAAACGCGAAATACATGGGTTTTCGGAACATTCGTGCCGTTTATAGCAGATATTTCTCTACCAGTACATGTTTCGTGCATGGATCTTTTCAGTTCCGTGCCTGCTTCTCTCTCCTTTCAAAGTAAAAGATCTTGCATGCTGCAGATGTTAAACTGGATTCAACTTTTTCGTATGGAGTAGTCCATGAAACCTTTAATTTAAAACACAAATACGAGACTTTTTCAGCTAAAAATGAAGTGAGCATAAGGACGGAAAAAGGGAAAGTATATACAGACTATACTTTATGAGAATTTATCCCGACATTGCCCATTCTATTCTTGTCACGTTACTGACATATTTTTTTGAAATACAATTGACGGTACATGTCTTTTCTATTACCATGTTTTAAGGTAAGATATGAATCGTATTACCCAATTGTTTTTGGCATACTTTTGATAACAAACAAATAAAAAATTATCCGCCGGATAATTTTATTTAGGAGGTCCTTATGAAAAAAGAATTAAATTCATTAAATACGCTTCTATCCATTTTCGGATTTCTCATTCTGACTATCGCTATCCTGTTTCCAACTAATAGACCGGCAGGAACCGAGCTTTACATTTACCTCGGCGGTTTAGTGGCAACAGGCCTATCGATTACTTTTGCTTCTACTAAGAAAGTGAAACCTTATGTTGTAATGACCACTCTTTCATTTGTCCTTTACCTGGTATATATGTACAGAGCTCCAGGTCAATGTAATATCGAATATGACAGTACAACCTGGGAAGGTTTCTGTCTGTATTTTCTTTTACTCTCCCTGCTCGATGTTTTCATCAGCTTCACTACAATCTTCAAAAGAGTTATGCGCACCTGGAAAATTATAGTTTCTTTTCTCGTGCCTGCCGGAGCAATAACATTTATCATTCTACTTTTTAAAGATCGGAACTGGACTCATTTATCTGACAGTTATGGCTACTCCATTCCAACTCTTACCGGCGTGATCCTCGCAAGTATCTTTGGTTTTCTTTCTATAACATCAATGTTTTTTTCCATTAAGTTCGGGCTGACTATTATGAACTATCCGTCTTATGTTAAAAAGATAATGCGTGGTTATTATTTCACACCATTCGCTTGGCAGACAAAATTGCCAAAAAACGAAGTTATGGATGTTCCAAATGCTTCTTCTGAAGTATGTGGTAATTTTGGCGAATACTCTGCTTACAAAATGCTCAAAAAAATTTTACCTGGCAAAAAGAAATTTTTGTTTGGTGTTGTTATTCCAGAATCAGATGGTGGATTTCAGGAAATAGACATGCTCTGTTTCTGGAGAGATCGAATCATCATCGGAGAGGCAAAAAACTACAAGGGAAATCTCTACCGAAATCAGTATGCTCCCGTATGGAAACTTCAGCAGGATCACGGAACAAAAGAAGTCGGAAATGCCTTTTTTCAAAACTGGCAGCACCGATTAGCTCTCAGCTGGTTTCTTTCCAGTAAGACAAACACCGTAAAGAAAGAACTTCTGGATAATATGCTCTTATGCACATCCTTCCTCACTCCAAAGGGAACGAGAGTTAATGCAGATGGTAAGCATAATGTCTGCTTTGGAAATATCCATGCCTATTTCGTTACGCAAGCAAACCTGCAGGAAAGTGCTGCTACTTATAAAAAATGGACCAAAGGTGTTCGTGGAATCACTCCAGAGGTTATGGCTGCATATTCTGCCCTGGCTTCTTTGCCACGGTACTCAAAAAAACAACTCGCTGATCTTGTACAGCAAAGAGCTCATACGTCTTATTACAGGTTACAGTTTCGCCAGGCAAGATACTACTTCGACGAGAGGCGGCATCTCTTGTATCGACAAAACGGATTGTATTCCGAATATTTAGGACTGAAATCCGGTAACATCCGGCAATGGACCTACTGTGGACCAGCAAATGCCCTTCCGGAAGGATTACTTGAAATCACAGATCCAGAATACTACTACGGTAAGATATTAATGTCTGGAATATAGAACTTAAACTTTGCTTTAGAAATTTAAAATTTTTTTATATATAACGCACACAGATTTTTTGATTTTCGATTTTCTATGGCATACTTATCATGTAAGGTTTTCTGCTAAAAATACCTGTAAGAAAGCTGGGTAAGGATATCTGCTGTCCAATAAAGGATTATCTTAACAGCTTTTTATTTCAAACTTTTAAATATAAGGAGAGATTATAACATGATTCGTATCCAACAAACAAAAAGAGATCTTTACGCTGCGGACTTTGAGATTCTTCAAGATCATTTCCAGATAGGAACCATCCATGTCCAGGGAAAACTTGGAAGCATGGACGCATCTGCCCATATTAGTGTCTTTGATAAGACATTTGATATTCATTGTAGTGAGCGAATCGCCAAAGAACGTTTCCCTAAGAAAAAATACCAACTTTTCCGTGAATACACTTTTCAGCAAAATGATGTGTTCGCTGGTAGAATCTTTCAGGTGGATTGGAAGCGCACATGGCTTTCTATTACTTCTTACCTCGAAATGCATTATGAAAATGGTTACTACTTCGCATATTCCATAGCTGATAAAAATGTTGTAAATACATGCGTCTATTCTGACGATCAGCAAATTGCTCAGATTAAAAAATCAACGACAATTAAAAACGATCTTCATCATTTCGATATATATGCAAGAGTTCCACATACAGCAATCTGTGCTATACTTTTCTGCGTCTACGGATATATCATCTCCTGTTTTAGGCCCGGAATATCAGTTTCGACTTCATATCAAAAAGTCTTCCGGGTAACAAAGGATCCGTTTTTATTATCTAAGTATCATCCGGAATTCTTATCGGATTTTTCTTAAAAAGGTGAAGTTCTTATTATGGGATATGCAATTATGAGAATGGCTAAGCTAAAATCAGAACATGAATTGGGAAATCGTTATAATCATGACATGAGGATTTACAATGTTCGAAATGCTGATCCGCTAAAAGCATCTCAAAACGAGGAGCTTGTTGATCAATTAATAGGACGTACCTATGCTGACATCTCCGATGAGACCATCCGGAATCTGCAGCAGTCTGGTGCTATCACTAAAAAAATACGCAAGGACGCAGTTAGGGGACTGGATATTTTTCTTGGATTTTCTCACGAAGACACCCCCGGTATTGATATTAACGCCTGGAGTAAAAGATGTGTCGAATGGCTCCAGCAAACTTTCAATCCGCCAGGAGGCATGATCAGCTACACAGATAAAGACGGAATGGAAGTCACACAGAAGATTAATAACGTGAAAAGTGTTGTTCTACACATGGATGAATCTACACCACACATTCATGCTTTTATCGTACCCATAGATGAATATGGTCATCTAAACGCAAAGGCTTATTCAAACGGCAGAACCGCACTAGGGCAGCTTCAGGATTCTTATGCACAAGCCATGGAACCCTTTGGGCTTTCGAGAGGGGAACGCCATTCCACGATTTCTCATCAACAACGTAGTGCTTATTACAATAAATTACTTCAGGCTTCCGAATCCACACTTCCAGATCCTGCACCAAATGAATCTCTTGAAGATTACCATAGACGAGCTGAAACAGCTCATCAGATTTCCATGGTACATCAAAGAGATTCTATTGTAAAAGAGGAACGGAAACTAGCCCGCAGACAATCTATACTCTACGACCAGACTGCTGAACTGGCAAAGAGGAAATCTGAATTTGAGTCTATGAAAACTGCTTACGAACAAAAGAACAGATATACCGAGCAGTTTCTTTCCTCTTTAGCTGGGCAGGCAGGCGAACCGGATATTTCTGAGCGGTCACTTGAACGGATATCTAAAGCTATAAAAAGGCAGCAACAATTCGATGATGCCGTAAAGAATTACCCGGACAAAGACAAAGCAAAAATGGTACAACAATCTTTTCACGAACTGATCAACTGGCAGCGGGAACGAGAGAAAAAAGAAACAAGCTACAGGAACGTTGATCATTAGCCGCGTAACTCGTGACTTTAGTCGTGCGAGGCTTCACTTGTATCACCATTAAAGGAGAATAAAATTGGTTAAGGGAATAAAATACTTTCTAGGCTGGCTACACATGCACCAGATTTTATACTGGTTATATCTTATATTAATCGGATTACTTCTGCTCATTTGTCTTATAACTCTTCTTGAGATCGTACTATCAGTCTTGATCCATATGGAAGAAACGAAAGATTCATTTATGGATTCCTTACACTATGCTGTAATGGAAGAAATAAACAATATTATCAAATCGATCAAGAATTTATTTTACAATTGATAAAAGCAGACAAAAAGGAGAAAAAACATGGGACATGGAATAGTAAAATGTATCGTTTATGCAGTAACAATGGGTATTTTATATATTGTGATGGAATCAATGAATAACAGGAATTCCGGTGGGAAAGGAGCTTCCCATAACGATTCACATTATATTGTACGCGTTCCCTCAGCACTAAAATATGTCTATATGATTATGTTTTTTATGGGAATCTTATTGTTCTTCGTATTTCTTCTGTTTAAAATCAAAGGAAATGTAACAGTTACAATGGGACATCTCTGGTTTGCTTTGATTTTCGCAGGAATAGGATTGTTGATTATGATATGGGCAACCAGATGGAGCATTCAGGTGAATGAATCAGAAATAGAAGTGTATAGAATGTTTCATAAAAAAACAGAATTGTCCATATCGAATATCGGGAATGTAGAAATCGGAAAAAAAGAAGAAATTGTCATATTTGATGAAAAAGGGAAAAAAATAATTACCGTAGATGGTCTGTCGGAAAATTATGATTATTTTATAAAAAGTCTGAGGGCATATGGAAAGCTGAAATAAGTGACAAGATGAGGAGGGATGCACTGTGGGGAGAATTTCTGTAAACACAGATAAGTTAGAAAGTATGGCAGATCTGCGGAAATCAGGAGCTTATCAAATCTTCGTTTCCAGACACAGGAAGAGCTTACAAGAATCAAGAATCGAATCGCCAGAAGGTTTGCCATATATTTTCCTGAATATAAAGACGTTTATGGGGACTTAATGGCAGTCAGCGGACGGATGATACTTAAGGAGGCTCCATTGCCGGAGGATATCATACAGAGAAACGTCCATCCTCTTGACTCATTCATCTGGGATATGGAACTAAAAAATCCTTGAAAAATAAGAAAAAAAGACTTGACTATATAGGGAGGAGTTGATACGAACTCCTCCTTAAATCTATCTACATCTCCTGTTTCTGCTATCCATTTTCATCTCAAGCATATCAAAAAAAAGATCCGCAATATATTCTGTTGTTTTTCTGAACTCTGGTTCCGCACACTCATAAACTTCGAGATAGTATACTAAATATGGAAAATATAACTCAAACTTTTCTCTTACATCATGTGATTCCAGATCCTTAATGGTTGGAAAAATATCTGAATTTGAGAATTTCTTTTTCTTCGAATCGTATAAAAAAGCATTATTTGTATTTTTATATATCACTTTGCAAACAGAAACGACCCTTTCATACTCGCTTTCAGTTATCTCATATTTTCCACTGGCGTTTTTACTTAATTTTATCATTGTACCCCTCCACATTTTTTTATCAAAAATACTCCTACCAGAAGCGTCGATGAATTTTAAATGATTATTTTAAGTATGCCACATACATACATCTTTTGCAAGAAAGTATTTCACCCCCTGTATGCCCCTATTTTACCTCTATTTCTGTTCTTTTTTTGTTTTGCGTAGATTTCCATATCGAATGTTCGAAACTGATTTTTGCGTTGTTTTTCGCCCTCACAGGTAGTATATTACATTCCACCAGTACAAAAAAGAACGCAATCTCATGATTGCGTTCTCTTCTCTAATCAATTATACATTTCCATAAGGATCTCCATTGAACGATATGTTGCAATCACATCATCCATGGAATTGTGAAATTTTAAACCGGAATCTTTACATAAATGCTCACAAACATGTGCTAGCTTGTGAGAAGGTAACTCCAATTTTTCTTCGGCCATCCTCCATACATCCAAATGCATCGACGGAACAAATTGTTCTCTAAATGAACGCTGGTACATCGCCTCGATGAACTTGAGGTCAAACCAAATAGAGTTATACCCGCAAATGAAAGGATTTTCCCCCAAGAATGAACGGATAATTCTCGAAGCTTCTTTCTCTCTTGGACAACCTTTAATCCGTTTATTGTCTATGTGATTAATTGCTGTCGCTGCATCCGGTATTTTAAATCCCGGATCTATAAATATATCAAGCCTGTCTTCCTCTTTTAACAATCCATTCTGTTTTCTCATCTTGATGGATGAGAACGATAAAATCCGATCCGTTTCACTAGAAAGTCCTGTAGTTTCCAGATCAAAGACATACATGGGAGTTCCATTCTCTAAGAGTTTCTTTGCCATTTCTACATTCTCTATTTCCTTAAATTCATGTTTGCTCATGACTCATCCTTTCCGCTGCATACTTTAACAGCAAATTTAACTGCTCATTTCTCGCCTCATCTGAAAATGAAAGATTTCTTGTTTCGCATAGTTGCTCTAAAAAATGAGCAAACTGAGGAGTATCTTTTACATCCTTAAAAGTTCTTCCTCGCATGTTGCCAAATAGCAACACCATATCATCACTGATAGCAATACCTGTCTCACCCGGCAGCGTCTCTTTTCTCCTATTCTTCAACGATGGTTTTTCGTCATACCTTTCCACAGATACCTTTAAAAAAGACATTGCTGCGCCCCAAAAGGCTTTTTCGTATGTTTCCTGAATATAATGCACTTTTGGGTCCGTGCATATGACTTCTGCTGGATATGTTAGCTCCCTGTCAGTAAGCTGGTCTCTAATCGTACACGTAACTGCACATCTTTCATTCAAAACAACCGGATTGCTATATTTAACTATCAAACGTTCATCAAACACATTTTCCACGATATCTTTCAATTCTGCGACATCAAATTCTTCAAATGTATTTTCATACTCAAATCCAGTTTTTTGTGTTTTTACACGATACATTTTTGATTCCTCCTTTCTCTTCTCCCTTTTTCATATACACATTAATAGTTTACCCTACACGTAAATTATTAGAAAAAAATGTCGCATGAACTGGTATGCTCATACGACATTCTTCTTTCTATCATTTCCCGTAAAATTATCCGACGGATAATTTTTATTTTTTAGCTTATAGTAAATTTATCCGGCGGATAATTTGGGGTATCCGCAATAAGTGGTTAAAAATCCGCTCTTACCGGATTCTGTAAGACTACAGATCAGGTTGAAACCTCCTTAACGTAGTAACCGTACACACTCTTATAGCCACTATCCCAAGTATCCCAGAAAGAGCCATCCGATACCGCTACAATATGATGCGATACCCTAAGGATATATGTACCCTCTTTGTGATCCTTTGCAAAGCTCTGTACTGTAGGACGTTTACTGCCTTTCTCAGCCTTAATACCTACCCACTTAAATCCGTTATCCTTCAGGTACTTAGAGTAAACCTGTGGAGCATTAGGGTTCGCCTGTACCTCTCTCACATAAGGAGTAAGTTCATCAAACACCTCCAGCCACTCTTTACCTGTTACCTTACAGAGAGCCCGAATCACACAATCTCCGTACTCATCCTTAAGATCCTTTTTGTTAGGCTGGTAGTACTTCCAGCGTGTACTCTTTTTCTCTGCCATTTCATTGTCTCCTTTCAACCACTAATTGCGATTAGCCATAATTTTCCGCACATGTGCTGTTATTTATCCTGGAAAAGGAAAATTATCCGGAGGATAATTTACCGCTTGTCTGTTTCTTCTTTCTGCATCCGCTGCATCATTAATGCAATCTCTTGCGTGTAAGACTTCAAACTGAAACATCGCAGTGCGCAGTGCTCTTAGTGCGTTATTCCATTCAGCTGCTGTGAGACATATTTCCCCGCATATTCGGTCTACCGCCTGTGAAGCATGCACATTGAAGAGCCCTTCCTTTGTTACTGATACCGGTGCATAATAATTAATAATCGAAATCGTGACCGGATATTCTTGCCCAATATTCCAGCGTATATCAATGTGATATACTGGGCATTTCCCGTCGCTCTCTCTCGCCTTACGTACTAAAGGCCGGTATTCTGCAGAATAGATTCTAATCCGCTTTCCCTTCATTGTTTGTATATCACTCGATTGTATCTTAAAATCACCAGATTCATAAAGTTTTAATGCTGATTCAATAGCATTAATTTGTTTTAAATTTCCTGGATACTGCTCAAGATTTCTTTTTAACCATTCTTTTTGCGTGGTTAAAGCCTTAGAACCACTTTCCGGATCCTCACACAACACCTCAATCGGTGTTTTTCCCTTGTGTATACCATTCATAATTCTTGTACCATTTGCATTATCATATTCTGACTTCCACGCCTGGTCTTTTTCTCCATAGCAGTCCGCTTCATTCGTATTTATTGGGATAAACAAACCAGCCTGAACATCCATTGATTGCGCAATATTTGAAAGCCTTTTAATATTTTCAAATTCTTCGATTTTAACATTTGCAGTTACTGCTTTTTTTTCATTAATGATTGTAAATGTAAATCGTGAAAAACTATTATATACTTTCAAAGGTGCAAAACCCTCTGTGGCCGTTGCCAGATACAACTCCGGTGTTATCGCAAGTGTCTTATCTCTTACTACTGTAAAACATTCTTTCGGATACTTCGTTCCTTTATATTCCATTTTCGATTCCTCCTAATCCTTGACAAAACCATATGCCTCAATACTTATGACTTTATCTTTAGCTGACTCCATCTCTTCGGCTAAGGTTCCCCATAACTCTACCAGCTCGGACTCAAGGTCCTCACTGTAGAGGTCCAACTCTGTTTCATCTTCAATATTGGCATTATAAAAACAACCGCTACACTGGTCGGCTTATTTGAAACAATACTCCAATTACCATCTTTCTTTGCAGTTTCAATCGCCATCTTGATTTCCATACTTGATTCCTCCATTTTACCAATAATTGTACTCCGGGTAAACATCCCCAATATTAATTCCTTCCTCAAACCAACAATGATTTGATATTTCAGCGATATCGACGATGATGTGATCGCAATAAACCTCATTGACAACCCCCTCATAAAGCCTGTCGTCAATTCTACAATTTACTCGTTGCCCGATATCAAATATCCGTGATAAATCTGCCATTTTCGATTCCTCCTTTCTTTTGCTCCCGTTTTTCAATTAACAATTAAAGTATGCCATTTGTTGAAATTCAAAAAAAAAGACCGTGCTTTTAAAGCAACGATCTTTTTCATACATTAAGATAGAATTCTTTGAAATCTTCCAGTCTAAGGCAACCTAATTTTTGTTTTTTCGCACATCCACAATCAAGATTTATAATATTACGGTTCCTGGAAATACACGGACCGCCTTCCTTATCAGTCTTTCCAAACGCGCATCTGTCCGATATTGTGTGACCAAACAATACTATTGAATTCTCATAGTATTCATATACTTGCGCAGACAGTATATCTTGTGGATATTCTCCCATCGCAAGTTTTCTGTCCCATACTATGTTAAAAATCTGTTCATTTTCTACTTCACTAAGATACAATGGTTCTGTTATGATCTGATCAATCATACCAGCATGTGTTAAATAATATGATTTTTCCTCAACTTGAACATTGGGTATGAGCAATGGTAATTTTTCTATTAATTGTAGGATTTTCTCAATGGATGTCTCTGACAGATTTTGTAATTGATGTAATGTAGTCCGGCAGCCATTTCTAGCCCAAAGATTCATTTCCTTGTGTCTAGCTGCACGTATCATCATATATTCATGATTCCCCATTAGCAATTTTATATTTTGATGTTCACAGATATACAATAGTAATTCTATCGGTTTCGGACCACGGTCAATCACATCCCCTAGAATATACATTTCATCTTCTTCTGTAAATTCGATAAGTTGTAACATCCTTAAAAATGTATCATATTGTCCATGAATATCACTGCAGGCATAATGCATATTTTCGTTGTCACATAAACATATTTAAAATATGTTATTTCCTTTCCTAGATTACTGTTCTTCCTCTAAACTGTTAGCTCTATATATTGAACGATAGATCATATCCTTCCTCTTATCATCATATCCAATAATCTCGGATATTTCACACACTTTAAAATCTTGAAGATATACTATTGTTTGAAAAGATTTCATCATCCGCTTCACTTGATCATAGGTAGCAGACGAGCCCTTCATTGCCAGATCAACCATTTTATCTATCGTCTCCGTTGATGAAGTACTATGTATCGTCAATGCGGTACGGCAACCAGAGTTGGATAATGTAATCGCAGAACATATTTCCGCTCCTTTGGTTTCACCAATAACAAAAACATTTGCTCCAGCAACCAGTGCCATTTGTCCTAAAGCCTCTAATGAACAAGCTTTTTCTCCTTTTTGTGGATAGGATACCACGTGTTCAAACATAACACCTTTTCTATAAGCAAATAGTTCATCGTTTTCCTGGATAACAAGAATTTCTGCTGAAGCCTCATATGCTTCTTCTAAAAACCAATTAAGTATTACTGTTTTTCCACTCCCTGGCGGGCCTGCAAAGACAACACCGCGACTGTTTTTTCCACAATCCAGCAGATAGTTTTTGATTTTTTCATCCATCATTCCTGCCTCTATGAGATCCTTTGCCAGTAATTTTTTTCTGGATACCTTTCGGATATGTATGATCGGTAGTCCGCTTCCCGTTATATATGGAGCCGTTAATGAAAATCTTAGAATATATTTTTCATCATGTTCATCTGTAAAAGTCTGTGTTGGAATTCTTAAGTCAATATTATTTTTTACAGCTATTCCTGTAATAAACCGAATATAGTCCTCCTTATCAATAAAGGTTACGTTGGATAAATACGCCCGCCCCTTTACCCTTACCCGGATAGAATCCGGAGCTGTGATTTTTACATCCGTGATCTCTGGATCATCGATCAGGTCCTGCACAATATACAGTTCAAACAATGCTCTGTTGATTTTTTCCATCAAAGAAGGCATATCCTCAATCTTCATACCTTTTGTATCTATATAGTGTTTTTCTATATAAGCTTCTATGACATTGATAAATTCCTCTTTTGAAGCTTTTTCCCGGATCACATCATAATAAAAATCTCTTTCCACCGACGTAATATAACGCATACATTCTCTGAAAATTTTTATGAAATCTACATACGGAAGAACCGTCGATATCTGCATATCTTTTGTTTGTAGATCATAGATCAGCTCCTTGTTTACGTCAATTTCGTCCAAACCAAGCGGAGTATATACATCCAAGCTATTCAAAAATGGCCTCTCATCACTACATTCCATTAATACTTTATTTTGAACATCTATTTTCTTTTTATGTGCCATCCGTTCTTGTTCTGTATATGATTTCCTAGCTTCATCCGGAACGATCAGCTTTGGTCTTGTATGCTGTTCTTGGAGAAACTCATCCAGGTAATTATAAATATTTTTCACATTCGGTTCTGTTTTATATGTTCTAACAAGAAGAAGCAGTACAATTGAGTCGCCATTCATTCCTGCTGATACCGACAATATATCCATTGGGGTTTGTTTACTGCATTTTTCAAGATATTTTTTTGCTTCCCTGCAGAGTACGAGAGCACCCAGTTGCGAACGATGGCGACATACATAGAGAATAATAGGATGCTTCCAATCACCATCCCGATCCGGTACAACTCTTTCTGTTAACTCGATAAAACCTGTACCACGCGCTAATGGCATAATTTCAGCTTCTTCAAAAAGTCTATATTTTTGTTCTATCGCTGCAAGTTTTTTCTTGTCATGAATTATTGCACGCATTACCTTGCCAATAGGTACATCGATTAATTCCATTCAAAATTCACCTCTTTCCACTGTTTATCCGTTGTCAGCTTCTGCTTCAAAAGAAGCTTTTTCCTCAATGCTATAAGTGTATTCACGCTCTTTAAGACCTGTTATTTCAAGAGTATAGTCGCCTTTCTTGAGCTCCATTTCCTTTGACAAGGATTCTTTCGATGTATCCTCGTTTAACTGATATGCTTTTTCATCATTATAGACAACTGCAGATGGAACTCCATCACCAGATTCATTATTTACATATGACACCTTGATCAAATATGCCCCGTCTTTTTTTATTGACACCGTTTCCTTTTTAACATCATCTTTTGTTTGTTCATCGTTGCTAACAAGGTTTTCATTCTCTGTATCCATACTTTCTACGTCTTCTGAAGCCTCTACATTAGGAACATTAAAATCTGTGTTTTCATCATAAGATGTCCCGTTTACATAACGTACCAGACCATAATTATTGATCATATAATAACCAGAATTAAAGTACTCTGGAATATTTACTGTAATGATCTCGGACTGCATAAAATCATAATCGACAGACTTATAAACTTCCATAGATGTTAATGCTATATAATCTGCTTTCAACTTGTACTCATGCATGATTGTACCGGCATATACTTCAGCAAGGTAGGTTTTACCTTTTGACAAGCCAAGAATGCAGCCACCACTGGATACATTTCCTGCTCGAAGATATGCACCTCCGATTTGATCAATGATTGCTGTTTCTGTGCTAAGTTCACTTAATGGGGCTGCATCAGAGTTCATGTTGATGTTCATACTGTCAGAACTGGTTTCAAATGCGAAACGTCCTGATTCTGTTTCTTTTAAGTTGGAAATGCCGATCGTATAACCCACATATTCAAATCTCTCCATGGAGAATGTTTCATCTAATGTATTGGTGGTTTTATATATCAATTGATCACCTTTATATAGAGTTGGAACCTTTTTCCAATCATCTTTATACCATAGCGTGTGCTGTACATTAGGTGAAGTGGGAGAGGAGTCTGATAATTCATAATTTGTATCTTGCACATACAATTTTTCGTATTCATCTCCCCGTAAAACATAAAATCCACCATCCTCAAGTTTTTCCATATCCAAGACAGTTTCGAGGTCTGTACCTCCTTCTTTCGCGTTTTCTCTTTTAAATCCATTACATCCTGTTGTTGCCAAGACCGATATGATTATAAGGAATACTATTATTTTTTTCTTCATATTGTTCCTACTTTCTACTTTATACTATCTGCTCCTTATTTAAGTATGCCAAAGCATTAAGCAAAACCAGATGAATTCTTTTGTCTGGCTGGTGTTTCTTCTATTTGCGTAAAATTATCCGCCGGATAAATTTCTATACAAGTCGGTTCTTTATCCCTGGCAGTGCAGATTTATCCGCAGGATAAATACACACATTCTCATAAATCTGAAGGCCATTTCCCGTTAATTCTCGTGCCTAATTAGTGGTAATAAATATTTTTCAAAAACATATGTGCGGAATCCGCAAGTGTATGTTGCAATGCTGCAATGTGTATGTTATGATTATTAAAAATATAAAAAGGAGGCTCTGAAACCCATGGATGAGCACATCGTCACAATTGCACTGGCAACAAGATTAAAACGTCGTGTGTTTGCATCTGATATCATAAAAGAGGAAGCAGAAAAATTGATTCGCGAAAATATTGATACAATTAATAGCACCCTAATTTCTATCAGTTTTGAAGATTATGGATTGATACTTACTTTAAACAATAAAGATAATCTACCTACTTCAGATATAGCTTATTTTCTGAGAACAGCAACGTCGGCACCATTGCGAAACAAATATTCAAATCTTAACAAAATGCCCAGTTTATGGACTAGAAATTATTTTTGTGAGAACGGATACATGACAAATGATACTATGGCAGCCGTTCAAGAATACTTTCAACAGATAAAAAGTCGATAATTTATCCGGCGGATAAATTATCCAAATAGGAGGAAAATATGAGATCTATTGTTATAGCCGTGACCAACCAAAAAGGTGGTGTCGGCAAAACCACAACTGCAGTAAACCTTGCAGTATTTTTGAATGAATTACATCATCGTACCTTACTCATCGACGTGGATCCCCAGGTAAATTCATCAGATACATATCGTGCAAAAATATTCGGTGAGCCAACATTATACGATTTGTTACTGGAAGATGGACCTATTACCGAAGAACTTGTTAAGGAAACTATTCAGCATACTGATTTCGGTGATATCATTCCCGGCGATCCGAACCTTACTGAGGCAGATGATGCGCTATACAATGTTTCTGATCGATATTTTACATTGAAAAATCTACTAGAGAAGATAGATGGCTTTACTAACTACGATTATATAATTTTAGATACCAATCCCAGTCTTAACACACTTTTAAAGTGTGCACTATGTTCAGCTAACTGGGCTATACTCCCGTGTAAGCCAACTCGATATGCAGTGCAAGGCATGGCAACATTATCCTCAACGCTCGTAGGTGCACAGCAGGAATATAATCCAGAGTTGAAAGTGGCAGGAATTCTTCCAGTAGATTTTGATGGTCGGGCAAACGTGTATCGTGACACACTAGGAAATTTAGAAGATGTTGCAAAAAAAATGGGAACAAGCGTCTTTTCAGTTGCTATTCGCAGATCCTCAATTGTTGATGCGGCGCAGGATCAACGAATGCCTTTATTGAAATATGCACCAAAATCAAAACCTGCTCTTGATTATCGTGAATTCGGAAAAGAACTATTGACTATTTTAGGAGGCGAAAATAATGGCTAGAAAAGATACATATGGTAAAGCTGATGATTTGCATTTTTTTAAAGTAAACGGGACCGAATCCAGTAGCAATTCTGAATATCAACATATTCCAGCCAGTAAAATCAAAATGAGTCCCTTTAACGAAGGCATGCCGATGGACGAGAAAATGATCTCTGAGTATGCTGATTCCATGCGCAAAACCGGACTCCTGCAGCCGATATCTGTATATGATCTTAACGATGGAACTTTTGAAATTATATCCGGTCATCAACGCTTTGTTGCCTGGTGCACAATATTGAATCATCCTACGATCCCGGCAGTTGTTCGTCCAAATGAGCCTGATGTGCGAAAGCGTTTTGCTGCGCATACAGATGCTAACACAAAAAACAGGAAACTGGATGGACGTTTCTGGTGTTCTCGAATTACACAGGCCAAAAAAGTTCTCTCTAAAACCGGCTCCATAGGTTCTCGTGCTGATGAAATAAAGCAATTAACAGAAATGCTTGGAATTGGACAAGCACAAATATACCGGTTAGAATCGTTTGCAAATCTTTCACCTGCCTTGCAAGAGTGTGAAGCAAAGGGGTTGCTGTCTGTCAAAAAATCACTGCTTGCAAAAGGATTGGAACTCAATCAGCAAGAAATGGTTGCTGAAGAAGTAAAAAATTTCGCGGTTCATAAAGCCGCGACAGAAGAAGAAGATGTATCGGAACTTACCGAACAAGAATTTATTTCTATCTTGAATAACGTAAAGAAAGGTACTGCCAAACCCACAAAATCCCGTTTATCATACGCTGATAAAACTGCTCAAGCAGGTAAGTCTTTTTTGAAAATGCTTTCTAAATCAAAAACAACACAGGAAAAGCAGGCAGCATTAGAAGCCATTAATGAATTGCGGAAGAAATTGGATGAGGCTGAAAACAAGATTCGTTCAACAACTTAATTATCATAAAAAGGGAAAGGTTGGCATTTAATGATATGACAACCTTTCCCTTTATTTACTCCATTTCATTTACCTGTTCCCTACAGCTCTACGCTTTTATCAAACCACTATCAAACGATACCGATTGATTTGCTATTTTAAAATTCTTACAGTATTACACATTTCTCAAACTCCACTTGCCCTCTGATCGCGCTTGTACGGTTTGAAAGCCCTACAGTTTTACACATTTCTCAAACCTCAAAAAGTGTCTGTATAAACAGTACATAGTGCTTATTTTGAAGTCGATTTCTCGGCAACACTATAGTGTTCTATCTAAAGTATGCCAGAGTGTTTAAGAAATTTTCTAAAATTTTTCTAAAAAGATGTATTTTTTCTTTTTTCAAAGGCTAAATGGCATACTTAAGTAAAGAGTAGTAAGGAAGGCAGTACAAATAATGTCAAATAATCCAGAAAAAGCATCCGCATCTATTAAACGCAAAATCCAAACGCCATCTACTGAGACACCTCTTTTTTTAAAAAGTCAAATGATGCACAAATGAAAGGAGATCACTATGTGATATGTGAACTGGAAAAGGATAAAATATAGAACGATAGGAGTTATTTTTATTATGGACTATTCTTGTATTTTTTATGTCATAATCGCCACAATCATCGTTACCGTTAAATTAGTTCTTGAACAGCAACGAGATTCTGATAGAAAAAACGGCATTGAACAAATTGCATCTTCTTATACCATAAAGGGAATGATACATTTGATTCGGAATGAACGTAAGCGAAAAAAAAACATTCGCAAATTGCATCTTCAGCAGAAGAATGCTGAAACTGATACCTTAATTGAGAACAAAACCAAATTATCAGTTAAACAGTTTAATAAATAGAAAATAGCCAGAAAAAACATTCGGAAATCCACATTGTTTTTTCTAGCTATTTTTTTTCGGGGTGAAAAGGTTATTTACTTATATATCACAGGACTGTGCTTACTCTGATATTGCTTAAGTTTTCAGTCTGGGATGATTTACATTAGATACTGTCCGGATCAATCATCATGATTTCTAAATTAGATTTTTTCGGAATCACATCAAAGTCCAGACCCACAAGTAAATGTTTTTTTAATTGATCGTTGCTCAATTTCACACCTGTCGTAGATGTTAAAACTGCTTCCCTAATATATTCCGATTCTTTTCCAGAATCAGCAACACATGCTGAAAAGTAAAATGGAATTTGAAACATTGTACAAAGAGAACGTAAATTTTCAAGATGAACTCGACACTCTTTTTCAAATAATTCTCTTTTATCAAAACTCATAAAACATAATCCTCCTAAATATTAATTAATCATCGAACTGAAAATACTAAACAAGTCAGAAGTGTTTTTGTTTTCAGAATTTTCTTTCATAGTATTCATCTTATTTTCCGTGGCATCAAAAGACAGTATTTCATCCGGATTTTTTTTCGAATCATTTTCCTTAATCTCAGAAATTTTCTCATTATTTTCTGCAAATAGTACATTGTCAAATGGCGTTTTATTATCTAGTCTCTTCGTTTTCTCATCCATGGCTTCCTGTTTACTCTTTTCATCGGAGATTACTTTTATAAACCTTCTATCTTTTCGATCCTTGTTCATTTTTCTACTTTCATTCTTTTTTTTCTGTTGCCCTTTGAAAGAAGCAGTAGTAGCAGTAACTATATTTTCCGTGTCTGTATCCATGTTTTGAACTCTTGCACATTCTTTCTGAATGATTTCTTGATCCAAAAAGAATGCACTAAGATTTTGATGTAACAAAGCTTCGCGAAGCAATATTTTGCAAAACGTATTCCGATAACCTTCCCTTACTTTACTCAATAATTGAATACTTTTTTCATCAGTAATTGTAACCCTGTTATGTATCTGTTTTTGCTCGTTTAAATCGACTGTTTTACAAAAGGATGACGGCACATAAAAATGATACGTTTCCCCATGTGCGTATGCCTTGATGATAGCAGGGAGCTGAGATGTTAAGTCTACGCCATTCTGTATCAATGCGATTAAATCCAGATCGAATCTTTTGTAATATCTTATCTCTAAATACACACCAATCACTACTCCTTTCGAGAAGCGAGGTCACTATAGCGAAACATATAATATCCTCTGACATTAGAGAATATATCTGGCAGTGAATCGTTTTGTGCACCGCTAATAATGCTCAAGGTTTCCATATTTTTCAGTTTTTCTCCGATCTGTTCAAACCACGCTGCACCCGTGCCTCCCGTTACAAGCAGATAATCATATTCGTAAACATGATACACTTGGAAAGTTTTTTCGATTGCTTCATCACATATGTTCTTGCTGCTTTCTTCAAGAATTTTATCCAACGGTTCCTCACGGGTTGTAAAAGACTTCGCTTCAAACCAACGGAACCGCCCAGATTCTAAATATTTCTGCATTGCTGGCACGGAAATATCCTTTTTAAACCGTTCCCGGATTACATCTGCTGTTTCCTCGATAACTCTTTTCATTCCCAGGTGATCATATGTTTCACTCTGCTGAATTACATGGGATTTTATCGGATATAAATCCAGTGTTCCAAATCCGCCATCGAAAATCAATACATTTTTATTCAATAAATCTGCGGCAATCGGAAGCATCTCATGTTCATTGTTAACAGCTGCTGAAAATAATGTTCCCATTGGTTGTGGCATGATATGAACCGCATCAGAACTAATAATCATCTCAAACTCAACCGGTTTTTCCTGCCCTAACTGCAATGAAAATTTATGTTTACCTGCAATGATTTCGGTCAGATCCTCGCAGTCAGAAGCACCTTTTGTCATATAGCGTGGTGGAAGACCCGTTTCGACATATATTTTCTTTTTTTTGTAGGTTTCGCTTTTGTCTTTGATACATGCAAGTCCAAGTCCGGTTTCTGTTATAACGCGAAACATAGGATCCTGGAACCGATCTCTTCGACACAACGAGTGTGTTGATACGCTTGTATCATCGTCAGACAGGACAGAAGCAGCTATTTTCCCGACAAGCCAGCATTCATTGGTCACAAGATTTCTATAACGGATAAATTCACTACCCAAATCTCCAAATGTACCCATTTTATTATCTGGGATAGCAAAAGATGGGAACACCGCTGCCGTATTTTCAGATATGCATTTTACAGCCGAGTATCCAATATCAATTCCGATTAAATAAACATCCTCCCTCGGCGACACATCCTTTCTGTCGATATACTCTGTTTTTGTCATAAATTCCTTTGTGTTGATCACTATTTTTCCCTCTCTTTTTCATTTTTTAAAAGGATTCGATTAACAATAAAATCTATTTTTCCGTAGGATATCTCACCAAACTCTCTGCTGTCTGTTGAATTGTTCCGGTTGTCACCCAGACAGAACACTTTATTTTTTTCTATTTTTAGTGGTTTTGAAGCAATGCCTGCATCCTTTATTTTGGCGAAGTCATCTCTGACAGCGATACCGTTTCGATATAAAACACCTCCCACAATCTGAATAGTATCGCCTTCCACACCAACAACACGTTTTATTAATTTTTTTCCATACACTTCATCATCAAAAATGATTACATCGTCAACAGCTACAGTATCAGTTTTCGAATGAAAAACTGATGTCGATACGATGTCTCCATCCTTGTAAGTCGGTTCCATGGAGTTTCCAACTATTGTTGCCGGATGAAAGATCTGACCGATTGCCAAAAGTGTAATGCAGAGAATTCCAATCGCTATATAAAACAAGATATATACGTTGTTTTCTTCCGAAAGAACCCTGATTGTTTTCTTTCTCATTTAGAACTTCTCCTGTTCCAAACACCGATCCGGATGTCTGATTGTGAGTATTTTAAAATTCGTACATCAATTCCACTCACTTTGAATTTAAGCCCTTTATAATCGGTTCCAACTGCATTAAATCCATCAGCATCAATGATTTTCATGAATTTATCAACGATTTTTGTGGCTTGCGTGAAACTCAACCGGTTTACGCACATCTTTTCTTGCTGTTCTCGACCATATGGATGTTTTTCATCCTTAATCATATAATGAGGACATGCAAAAAAGGCCGTATCTCCTTCCATGATTGTCATAGGAATAGGTTCCTCGTGATTCAGACAGTAAAAGTGGATGTATTCCCAAAATTTTTTTATCATTGTTATCTCCTTTATTAAAGTATGCCAGAAAATTTATACCCCTTTGATTCTCATATAAGCTACCTAGAAAGAAAGCTGCTTTTGAGCAGCTTTTTCTTATTGTTTTTGATTTTTACAGAGAACCACTGATCAAATTCTCAATTTCAGTAACTTCTTCCCTGGATTCAGCTACATCTGGAACAGACTCCTTATTTGCTAGTTGTTCATTTTTTTGAATTCCGAATCCATGAAGACCAGTTGCTGCTGGTATAAGGCCACAATCTACATCAAGTGCTATTGTTTTTTCAGCTTTTCTTGGAGATTTGTACAAATATGCGATGTCTTCAACATTCAGATTTTGGAAGCGTATCGTCTTTGCTTCATTGATCTTTTTTTCTGGTGTATATGCAGAGAGTCTTGCACAGATGACATCTCCTTCCTGATAATCGAAAACGGGCAGACGTCCTCCTGTGTAATAACGAAGAGTAAATCTGGATGCACGCATATCGTTTCCACCTCCTGCAGTCTCAATAATCAGTTTCGCCCAGTTGTTTCCCAAAGTCGGGGGGATTGATTTGATTACTTTTCCGGCTACAAACGAACGAAAAACCGGCTCTGGATAAAAGGTTCCAATGTCTCCGCCGAATCTTTTTGCCAGTTCCGTAGTTTCTTTTTCAACACTTGTACCCACAAAGAACATTACTTCCGAATCTTTTCTTAACGAATCATTATGATAATTAAAGCCCCTGGTGTAACCTGTTACTATCACGCGGTCCTTTTTTCCGATTTTAACATTTGTCTTTGTTTCCAAATTAATATCCAATTTAAGGACATTTCCTCTTCTTTCCTTTACAAGCAATGTTAGTATCGTTTTTCTATATTCGTTCCATCCTATGTTAAGAACGATACCTCTTGCAACAAATTCATTTACATATGTCATTTCTGCGCTCATTACATTGATTCCTCCTTGATATAGATTGATATACTACCTAGATTAAGTATGCCTTTTTACCAGAATAATTCAGAAAAATACGACACGCTATGGCATACTTTATTTAGATAGTGAATATGTTGTTAGATTAGCTTTCAATTAAAAATTAGAGGAAGGAGAGTCCACTCAAAAAAACAAATATACAAAAACTTGTGAGTAGATATGATTTCGGTCAATCCAAAGCATACACGATGAAATAGTAAGTGGAACTCGTGAGAGTCTACATTATCTCAACGTGAGTATATTTACACATATTTTGAGTGGCAGATGAAGTGTAGCTATGGAAGATAACTATAATAACGATATTATGTCTCAAGAAACAGATTATAAAACAAAACTTTCAGCTGATTTAGACCTTGAAGATAAGGGCTCTGTCTTTGGAAGATATAAAAAAATGTTTTTCTTATTAATTGGTATAGGTCTCGTCTACATCCTTGTATTTCTTATGTATACCGCCAAAATAATCAGTTTGTTTTTTTCAAATTGCATCTTGATCCCATTTACATTACTTATTTTAGCTGTATGTTCTAAATTCATAATCCGATAAAGTCAAAGGGCATTCCACCTTTTCAGATAGCCGTACACTGGAAAGGTGGATTTTTTTCTTTTTTTTTGATTGTTGGGCACTCTTTATATGTTAAATGAAAATCTGGAGAAAAAATAAGGAGGAACCAACACCATGTCTGATTCATTTAGAATTAACACTTTACTTTATGCCACAGCACTAAAAAAACAGTTGACTTGTTGTCCTGGGATTACTATAGGAATGACAAGTGGTACTACAAAAAGCAAACACAGAACTGCTAGTAACAATGCCGATGCGAAAATTTCTATGATTGCACTGGCATTTGATCAATTTGTATCTGAAACCAGTACGCCCTATGCATTTGTAGAGTTGGATGCAGGAGCAGTATATATGGAGCGGTCCGGCTTCAAAGGAATCTTGAGTTCTGATATGGTCCTTTCAACTAATAGGCGTCCAGAACCAGCTGACATTGTAGCGTTGCTGTTCGTTCACACACTTGCTAGTCGAAAAAATGAAGAATTCAACCATATATGTTCTGAACTATTCGAACTCTACAACGCTTTTTCTGTTGTTTCGGACGATCAAATGATTGCACTGTTGTGCGATTCATATTATTACGGAACATTAAAAAAAGAGAATCATCCATATATCCACTCAAATATTGTGGATGAGTCCACGTTATTAGCGTGTGTTCGTTCATCAAATCCTAGAGAAATTCCGGAATTAAAAGGAACCAACACAGTAAAACCAGGCTTTGCTTTCAGAAAGGCAAAGAAAAAGAAAAACGTTGAAGAAAACGATCTTCGTATTTTCATAAATGATTGCAAAGCCGGAAAATTCCTGGTTGATTTCTCCTGGGAAGATTCACAAACCGAATATGTACAGTCCTTGCAGCAACTGGATGGCTATATTCCAAATTACGAATTTCAATCCATACTTAAAAAGATCAAGTACCGAACCGACAAAGTATTAAAACGTCTTCCGGATCTTGATCTGGCAAAAGGAGAAGACCGAATTACTGCTATAGGTAACGACTACATTAATCTTACCTTAAGTGGCAAACCTGGAACCGGAAAGACCAAACTCGCTTATATGCTTGCTGCAGCAACTGGACTTCCTATTTACACAGTTTCGAATTCTCATAACACAGATGAGGACGAATACGAAGGAAAAACAAAGATGATTGATGGAAGAGCAGTGTCTGTAGAAACTGATACACTGAAATGCGTGGAAAAAGGAGGCATTCTGCTTTTAGAAGAAATCAATCTTGTTAACGCCGCTGTCACAATGGGAGCTCTTGGTCAATTAGTTGAATTTCCTTTTATTATTAAAAAATTTGGATATCAACCACTCCGGAGACATCCGTTGTGTATCATCATCACCACAATGAATACTGGAACAGCCGGATCAAAATCTATGTCCCAGCCATTTGCCAACCGTTTCAAGCAATCATTTGTGCTTGACGATCCCAAAAAAGATGACTTCATCCGAATTCTTATGAACACTGGGGCATCCAGGGATATCTGCAGATGGGTATATGACTGCTATGAGAGAGTGGTTGCTTGCGTGGAAGATGATAATGAAATGGCTGACGTTGAAAGTATTCTCCTATCCTTGTCAATACGTTCCTGTATAGGTGCAATTGAAAATATCCAAGAAGGAATGGAGCCTAAAACGGCTATACAAAATTCCATAATCGGTAAAATTGCGGAACAGGATCGGGAGGTAGCTGAGAGTTGTTCAAAAATACTATCCAGTATGCGTGAGCTAGACATCGAAGAAGAGGAATAGAGAAAAGGAGGAATCGAAAATGAGAATACCCGCCATACCCACCACATGGGCAAGCGAAAAACGATTATATGAAAAACAGTTTTTCGCTGTTCTTCGTCGCAGAACAAAAATTATTGACATTCCACCGGAAGAAGGTGAACTTGGCTACACATCTTCTGACGGAAATATCCATGAGGCATATAAACATCCAATTATGGACGACCTTTCAAAAGAACTTCAGATTATGTTTCGGTACGGTGTTTTCACTCATGAGACACTTCATCAGATATTTACATCATTCTCTTATCTGGAGCAAAAACTAACTACAATATCTGATTTGACGGAAAAACAGGTTTTCTCACTTTTTGCAAATCTTGTTGAAGATCCGTCCATTGAATATTTTGCTCCAGATGTGTTTGGTGGAGAAATGCTGCAAGCATTGAACTTTTCTATCCGACACATATATCGGATGTCTCCTCAAATATCTGAAAGTCCTACCGCCTTCTCGCAATTTATCAATGCATTGGTTCAATTTGGTGATATGGGACTGTTGAAGGGTGAATTTACGTATCCTGAAGCTGAACTTTACTTTAAAAAGATTGCTCCGGAATTTAACCGAATGGTCACATGCTCGGATCCTCACGCACGAATTGATGCTGCGTACAAATGGATGGTAATGACCAGACCTCTTTGGAGAAAAGAAGCTGAAGAAAAGGAAAAATTTTCCGACTTTCTGAATGAGCTCCTTGACGAGCTCATGAATGGTGGAATGGTAGGAGACGGGGATGCAAAAAACATCCCCGAAAATGGAGTTTCTGATGAACGCAGTGAAAGAAGAGCTGCGTTTTCAAAAGCTCTCGAAGAGGAAAAAAAAGTTGAAAGCCCTTCTGAGGAAAACGAGAGTAGCAGTAGTAGTAAAGTTTCGTCTGTTGCCGGAGACAAGTCTAATAAGACCTGTGCGCAATCAGCGTATTCAAGCAAATCTCCGGAAGGACAGGAAAGAGGTGTGCTAAAAAGATTCACTGAAACAGAAACAGGTGCTGAAGGACATCCTGCCGTTGATAAATCAATAGCAAAACTGGCATCTGAGCTGAAAGAAAAACTTGAAAAGGAGGAGGCAAGTGACTCAAAGGAACCTCAAAACGAGGATCTTGACCTCCCCATAGAAATACCGCGGGTTCACGGCTCCGAAAACACAGCTGTGAACTGTATGAATGTTCGTATGAAAGCAGATGTAAAAGACAATTCCTATAGTGCATTATTATCTGATAATGCAAGGAGCATAAAAATGCTGACCAGCAGCATAAAGAGTCTACTTCGTTTGGATTATGATACTTACAGCCGAACGACATCCGGAAAATACTCCCTAAAACGAGATCTCGACCACACATCCGTTAAGGTTTTCGACAAGCGTAAAGAGAAAAAAAATATCGATGATATGGCAGTTATGCTTCTGATCGATACATCCGGCTCTATGCATGGTGAGAAAATCAAGCTTGCAAAGGATACCGCCGTAATCCTTGCCGAATCCTTTGCCTCCCTCAAAATCCCATGCTATATCATGGGATTTACTGCGGATACAGCCGGGTGTGATGTGTTACATAATCATTATGTGACATGGACCAACAACAAGGCGGAAAGAAAATCCCTCGTAAAGCTGAACGCAAATGCGAACAATGATGACGGGTATTCTATCCGTTTCGCTACCCAGATCTTAAAAAAAAAGAAGGCTGAGCACAAACTTTTATTCGTGATATCAGACGGTGCACCTGCATGTATGCGGTATCATGCCACAGACGGAGTTAAGGATACCTCATTGGCGATAATAGAGGCTAAAAAAGTGTCTGATATTCTTGGTATCGGCATCGGCATTCATCATTGCAAAGAACTCAAGAAAATGTACCAAGGAAGGTTCATTGACGTGCAGGATATCAATGAACTTACGTCTGCAGTCTGCAGACAATTAAAAAACATCTTAAGAAAATGGCTATAAAAAAATCAGTTAGTGACGTTTGTAAACGTTTCACTAACTGATTTTTATTTTCCGGAACAAATCGACAAGAAATTGTCCCACTGCTGTATTAGGCTTTAAAAAGCACAAACACAATCCTATGACTATAAGTATTATAAATATACGAACGATACCAACTAATACCCAATACATTTCATGTTTCCCAAAAGCGGCTTTTCTCGGATAATTCCCAATAGTTTTTCCTTTCTTTTTATTGCATTTCTCACAGCAAAAAGCCAGATTCTTTTCATCATTTACATTCCGTATTCCTTTTCTCTTTAGCTTTCTTTGCAACCGTTCATCTGTCTGAACTTGCTTTACCGGATAAATATGATCAACTGTAATATTTCTGCATCTTTTCCCACAATACCAACAACGATACCTTCCTGCAATTGGAGGATGCTTTTCCATAAATTTTTTTCTATAGGTATTGTTGCGCGCATACTCACGCTTATAGGCATGACAATCCACATGCATCTGTTTCGCACGTTGCCGGTATACAGATATCATACTTTTATCAGCACGAAAAGTATACTTGAATTGACTTTTTCGTGAGAGCGGAGGGAATTTCTTTTCCCATCCCTTTTTTGATTTTGAAAATCCATATTCCCTTGGATGCAGTTCAAAAACATATATCTCCTTATTCATTCGCCGTCCCTTCTATATCCACTTTTTCTACGTTTGTTTTTCTGCTCCTTCTCGCATCTACTTTCATGGTTTTTTCCGTTTTTTCAAAAAGGTAATCAAACTCATATACACCAAATAATAACTGATCTCTTACGTCCGGATGTAAGGAATAATGTAAAAATTCCAGGGGAGAGTTGTATAACACTTTGCATGCATGACTCAATCCTGCTTTTGACAGCACTTTATTGATCGTGGCAGTGTCTGAAAACTTGGCATATAAATTTTCAATATATGTCCACCCCCCCGAATTTCTGACAACTTACATCAGAAATTGAAATTGTTGTACTAATCATTTCCATAAGCAGATAAGCGGCGCGTGTAGCCCCCATTGGACCCGAGAATAATTCCTTCTTATAACTTTTTTCAACTCCGGATGCAATCAATGCCTGGTGTTTCAATAACTGAAATTTGTAATCTACAGGGATCCCATAGGCGAGTGATACTATATAATCGTAATCCATATCCCGAACCAAATCGTCTGGAAAAATATAATAATTGTCAATAAAGGGAAATAGCTTCAAATCGCACAGAAGTTGCTTTGTAACATGATGTATGGCCTCTTCCGGCGACCATTCGAGCAGAGTAGAAAAAGCATAGCGAATCACTTCTTTGGCTGCTTCAAATTTTTCCTTCTTTGGCATATTTGGTGCTAAATCAAACTTTTCTTTTCCTAATATATAATTTTCATATGCAATAATGTTCCGTGAATATGACATAATAACGACCTCTCTTTTTTTTCTTAATCAAAGTATGCCATAACAACTCAACTTTTCTTATAACCACACACATTTTACACACTTTTTTTGGTTTTTCTTGTTGCTCAGGCATACTTATAGTGATCCATAGCGTTTCATTTACAAATATTGAAACATCCGAATTTCACCTATGGGTTCAAAAGAAAACTCATGCCTATACTATAGCGAACACCAGTTCTTTTTTCAAGTCCCAATTATATGAGTTTCTGGTATTCGCAATTAAGAATTGAAGAGGAATACAAATGGCAAAAACACTGCAAACCATCATGATTGTAGATGAAACATCCGAAACTTCAAAATATTTCATAGAAGTGTCTGCTGAAGTATCGCAGCTTAACACGATCGGTATCTTTTTTTCATATACGGAAGCAATCGCATTTGTTGCAAATAATGCTGTAGATCTGATCGTATTTGATATTATGCTGGAAAATGCCCTGGAAGCTGCATCTCTTCTTCAGGAAATATGTCCATCTGCTTTTCGTATCGTATTGTTAAATTCTTTATGTGATCCGTCCAGGCTTATAAGGGCAATCCAACTGGAAGCCGATGCCTATCTTATGAAACCGTTCCATATAACATCCCTACGAAACAGATGTAGAGATCTACTTTTTGTGGCCGAACATTTTCTGGAAAAGAAAACGGTCGTCGTCCAGACATTTCTCACGTTTGCAGTCCTTGTCAACGGTGAGGAAATCTCTCTTCGAGGAAAGGCTAAGGAAATCCTTGCCTATCTGATCTGGAAACATGGGGCATTCGCCGGACGCCAGGAAATTGAATCTGTTGTATGGCCGGAAAAAGAATTTGACACCAACCGGCAGCATAATACCTATTACAATGCAATCAAGAGATTAGAAGAAAGTCTGAACGCTGCGGGAATATCCGATTTATTAAAACGCACACCGACCGGCTGTTCCTTGGATACCGATATGATCACTCGATGTGACTATTATGAGTGGGAGAGCAGTAGTAGTGTCCATTATGACTGGAACGATTTCCTTATTGAATTTTCCTGGTCTGATAATTTCAAAAATCAATTCAACGTTAATAAAGAAAGGAGTATCCATGAAAGATAGTTATGCATCCGTTCTGCATGACCGTGTATGACTATATTAACTGGATGATATGATTTCTATGCGTAAAAAAATATTTATTTTATTATCCGCAGCAACCATCCTTGGACTTTGCGGATATGCATTTGGCTTAAAAAAGAGCGATTCTTATTCTATCGATTCTTCATCCCAGAAACTAACAACATCCGATAGTGCATCGATCAAGACCGTTCTTGATTTTAAAGGATCTATAACCAGTGACAATGGTGATGTACCCTATCTGATTCATGTTACCGGGGACGGAGTTGTCGTAAACGCACCAAACTACCAGGAGAACTGGAGATATTCCAGATACATGGAAATTCTCGGAACAACATCTTCCTCCACTTTTGATATCTCAGGATATGTACCACAAGAAAGCACTGATTACATTGGAATGACGAGTGAAAAAGGGAAAGAAGACTGGAAGATATTAAACCATCCGACCAGCACTTGCCAAGATTATCTTTTAAGTAACCTGATCGAACATATGAAGAAAAATGGCAAACAGCAGACAACCGATGCTTATTCATCAACACTAGATGGCGAGGATCTGATCGAGCTGCTGAATGTAACTCTGGATCCGTGCCACGAATATAATCTTAACAAATTTCAATGGACACAGAAAAACGTGCCGGTAACGATCATCTTGAATTCTGACGGACTTCCAAAAGAACTTACCGCTGACTGCAAGATTATCGGACAAGAGGTGGCTGAATTAGTTGCGGATAAAACGGGGATCCGGATCACAGTAGAATCATTTACCGTCCATGTGACATATGACGACTATGGAAGAATCAATTCCGTTGATCTTCCCGATGCATTGAAAGGAACCACATTATTTTGAGGCCGGCAAAATTGACGACCTCTTTTTTTGTTTTTTTTCAAACTACAACGATGCTCTGGCATACTTCTTTAGAATGAGACAATATCAACTTTCTATTTGTCTTTAACATTTTCTTCTTGGAAATTTTTCATTCTTTCTTTAAGAAGGATTTTTTTATACTTATAGTACGTATCACGGCCAATAGTCAGGTGGGAGAGTAGTGTCTTATCGTTCATATCTCCATCGAAGTAAGTGCTGTTTGCAACAATAAAATCCTTGCACTCATCAAATCGGGATGTGACATAAGTGGTTCCCTTTGTAATGAAAGGTTCATCCGGATCCTTCATTAAACCACTCGCCAGACGTCCTGCTTTTCGATTTTCGACAGCAATATCGAATTTATCAAATTGATAATCAAAAAGATTGCGGATGAAAACATCCTTCTCAAGAAAATCTTTGATACTGATAGGCGTCGCAAGAAGAGAAGAGTAGGTATCATAACTTTCCTTTACAATCCTGCTATCAAGAAATGGGTTCGACAAGAATGCAGTATGAATATCTGACGAAATCAAAAATACATATATATTCCAGGCATCTTCTTTTTCCCTGGCTAACCTACGAACTTCTGTTGCAACAAAGGTATCTCCCGGCTGGATCCGGTCAAGGATCTTTTTCATCTCCGGTCCTGGCGCACCGGCAGTATCAGCGGAGAGAACTTCTCCAAGCATAACTGTTCCACGGGGATATCTTGTTTTTATAGCTGTTTTCTGAGATGAAAGACGTCCACGAGCATTTAAAGTAGAAGCATAAGCATATATCATAACTGGTCTCCTCATAGTAAAAGTACTGGTTTTATAGGCTTATTATACCAGAGGAAAGCACGATTTGCAAAGAAATGTCGTATTATACACATACTATTAATTCATACAAGGACTGTGCAAACACTGACAGTCCTTATTAACACATACTTTTTTATTTTAAATTCAAGCAAAAAACTCTTTCAGTCTACCGAAACACATACTTTTGTTCCTTTGTATTTCTCTTGACTAGATCTATGGCTTTATTTATAATAAAAAAGAAATATTGTTTTTGTTTTCGAAACAGGAATGTAATGTTAACAAAAGGAACACGTATCCGAAGGATACGTAGTTATATAGTCTTATTGAATCTATATAGTTCTATATATAAATAGAATATAGTAAATATGGTATGACTGACAAAGGTGCCTGAGTATGACTGACAAGGGTGCCTAAGTATGACTGACAAGGGTGCCTAAGTATGACTGACAAGGGTGCCTGAGTATGACTGACAAGGGTGCCTAATATACAAAACATATGGTTACAATTCAAGCAAGGAGCAATTAATAATGGTTAAAGATTCAAGCGCAGTGTTGCCCATGCAGCACACTTATGTTTCAATCTCCAATGAAATCCTAAATAAATATATGCAGTTTGGAGATTTGACACAAGCAAAACTCACCTTTATGGTATTAAGCCAGATTTTGGCCTCACAAGAAAATGAGCATATCGTTTATACGGATATCAAAGAAACCATAGACATTCTTGGCGTCAAGAAAGATATGCACAAAAGACGTCAGTACTTAAAGGAACAATATAAAAAAGTGATTGCTGAAACGAAAATAGATCTTTCCGAACCGGATAAACCGGACAGTTGGAATATCCAGCAGCTGTTTTACGCATCCACGGGAGATAATGTACGTGGCTACATGTCACATTCTATTAATCCAGAACTTTTAAAAGAACATTTTGAGATGTTTGTGAAAAACGGAGTTGTTCGTCGTTATTATAAAAAGATATGGGTCGATGATATTTATGCACTTCCGCGGGCGGCGAGAGGAGTAACGACGCCCTATTCGGCATGCCTGTATTTGGCTCTGCTGGGGAAGTCGATGAATTCGGTTAAAGTCAACCGTGCATTCTTTACTGTCAAAGAGTTAAAAAAAATATTTGGTATGTCAGACACCTTGTACACACAGTTAAGAAATGATCCTGAACATCCTGGAAAAATGAAAGTGCATTTTGACAGAACAATTTTTGAGAACAAGGTTTTAAACAAGGCCCTGCGCGAAATTGCCGAAACATCAAAAGCTATCAAATTGTCCAGCCGTGAGCAAAATGGTAATGTTTTTTATTACGAAAAAAAAACAGGGGAACGATCATCGGTGATGGGATATGTTATTTCGTATGAGATCGTTCCAGATTTAGATAAGGCTATTATAAATGAGGGAAAAAACTCCCGTGCGGATGAGAAAGTTCTGGAAGATCCGTTATGCAAAAAAGTGAAGGAATATTCTGGTAAGGATCTTAATGGAAGTGAAATTGCAGGCATTGTCAAAAAATTAAAAAATGTACCAGAGGCATTGCTTGACCAGAATTATAATGGTTCAACAAGATCTGATCGTATGATGCAGATGTTTTTAGCCAACTTATTAAGTATGCGGTCGGCTGACAAACAGACAAGGATCGAAAAGAAGGCCGCTTATATATCCAAAATGATCACGAATGAAATAAAAGAATTCCTGGTTAATGAAGAAAAAGTAACAGTAACAGCAGAAGAACTGCGTATGATGGTCAGCGAAAACAGAAGTCAGATTGTTGCCGGTATGATCACTAGGTGCGAAAAGCATAAACGAAATTATCTTATCGATTTTGAGAGAGTGAAAAATGATATTTGCATAAGTGGTGAAAGTGAAATCTCACAGCTTCAAAAACAGACATGGATCGATCCGATGGAACTGTATCTTAGCAGTTCGGATATTTTCATCGTCAAAGTAAAAGGAAAACCACAGGCAGCTGATTATATAACAAAAAAGTATTCGGATATTTTGCAAAATACAATAGCAAATATGTACGGATTAGATGTAACGATTGTTTTTGCGGTAGAATCAGAATTAAAAAAAGTTGCATAAGACGGGGATGAGATCATGTAAAAAATAATGGAGTTAATACATATAAAAGGCCATGCAATGCTGCACATAAAAAAACGATGCGTTCATTGGCAAGATTTTTATTGACTGGGTGATTGAACCAGAGACAGTAGGTATTCGATTGACCCTGTTTGATACCTGGTACGAAATAAGATGTACGGGAGAACTGGGCGAAGAATTTGCAGGGGAACTGTATGATTGGGATCACGACGGCAATTCACGAGAACCAGGGAAAGAATTTATCCGGTCCGGGGAATATGATATCCTGGAGAACGGAGAGCAAGCTGGAAGTTTTGCATTGATAGAGGTACAGATGTCTCCGGCTTCCATCCGGCCGTATTACGAAATGGAATATTATGGCAAAAAGGAACATAGAGGAATTCTTTTGTATTATATTTATTCCAGTTGTTACGGAGTCGGAAGTTTCATATTGCATTTATCTCAGTGGCCAGATCGCACAGGTGACAAAAAAAGAAAATGTCTATCGCATTTATGGTATTGATCAGGAGTCGATCGGATATGGAGTACTTCTTGCAGCTTATGAGTATCTGCAAGAAAGTTTTCTTGAAAATATAAAATCTTTAGGAATCACACAGGATCCATTTCTTCTTAAGAAATTCAAACCTTCGTTTGCTCAAAGGTGCGAAGATGGGAAAACGACACTGGGATTGGAACGTGCATATGTCAATGTAACAAAAAACAGTAAAAGGAAGCCTCTGCTGTTAATAGAGGCTTCTTTTTGGTATCTAAAAAACAGTTGTTTGTATGCAAAAATAGTTGGTACAATATCCATATTCTACAGTATTACTACCGTGGATCCTGTGTGAGGTGTCGTAAAGAAAGATCCTTGACACTGATTGGCATGGAAGCGCAAAGTTCTGGAAGATATGTTTTTAACATAACCTTCACCATATGTTCGATCATACGTACTGAGATACGTTTGGAACGGGTGGATAAAAAGAGCGCACGGTCATAAGGATGCGGTGCAAAGGACCGGCGGCCACTGTTCCTTAGGTAATGGCAACAGGTAAGGATGGCATCTGCAAAAGAAGGATCTTCACGCTGGAATTTTTTTTGTGCAAGGTCAGCAGCTTTTACGTTTGTCATGATTTTTTTACAGAAATCAAGGATTTCCTCTTTTTGAACAGAAGAAAATCCATTAAACAAATCTGCAGGGACATCCGGCGCATGAAGATATGTGCGGAGAGCATCCAGTGTTGTGTCAGAGCAGGGCTTCTGTACCACATCACCCGAGGG
>OCHN01000064.1_pt1 | contig 99537 bp, 114 predicted proteins | sample 1538911 | NCBI WGS metagenome assembly OCHN01 (sample SAMN04571736, study PRJEB22368) | human gut metagenome | biome: human gut; material: stool | host: Homo sapiens | place: Luxembourg | collected 2013-01-11 | reverse complement strand
GCTTTGCTATTCGTGAAGGCGGCCACACGGTCGGTGCCGGCGTCGTTGCGAAGATCATCGAGTAATTGACAGCCTTAAAGGGGCGTAGTTATACTGCGCCCCTTAGTTCTTTTTTCGTTCTTTTTAGGATAAAAAACAAATGCAATCCCAACGCATTCGTATTCGCCTTAAAGCGTTTGACTACAAACTGATCGATCAGTCGGCTCTTGAGATTGTCGATACGGCCAAGCGTACCGGTGCGGTTGTTCGCGGTCCGGTTCCGTTGCCAACCCGTATTCAACGCTTTGATATCTTGCGTTCGCCCCATGTCAACAAGACAAGCCGCGATCAGCTCGAAATTCGCACACACCAGCGTCTGATGGACATCATCGATCCGACAGACAAGACCGTCGATGCGCTGATGAAGCTCGATTTGCCGGCCGGTGTCGACGTCAAGATTAAGGTGCAGTAATCGATTTAAGTTTTTTGTGACCGTGGTTTCACGGTTACGCACGTGTCGCTTCTGGCTTTTTGAGGCAATCGATTGGTGTTCGCGCCCCTTGCAAAAAGAGGTCGCAACCTCCCGTCGTGAAGCGATTTTTATAAAGTACGGTCCCGGCCAATCGTAGCCGGGGTGGAGATAATAATGAGTGATAAGCTCGGCTTAGTCGGTCGCAAAGTCGGCATGACGCGTATCTTCACGGATGACGGTCTTTCCGTTCCCGTGACGGTGTTGGACGTCTCCGACAATCGCGTTGTCTGTGTCAAGACACAGGAAACCGACGGCTATAACGCCATCCAAGTCGCGTTCGGCTCCAAGAAGCCTTCGCGCGTTAATAAGGCACTCGCAGGCCAGTTTGCAAAAGCCGGCGTGCAGGCTGCCAAGACGTTAAAAGAGTTCCATGTCGATGCGGACAAAGTCGCCGAATTCAAACCCGGCACGGTTTTGAGCGCGACGATGTTTACCGCCGGTCAGAAGGTTGACGTGACGGGAACGACAATCGGTAAGGGATTCTCCGGTGTCATCAAACGTCATCATTTCAGTTCCAACCGCGCCAGCCACGGTAACTCGGTTACGACAAACGCTCCGGGTTCCATCGGTAACCGCCAGGATCCGGGTCGTGTTTTCCCGGGCAAGCGTATGGCCGGACATTTGGGTGATTGCCAAAGGACCACACAGAACCTCGTTGTCGCGCGTGTCGACGCCGAACGCGGTCTTCTGCTGATCCGTGGCGCCGTCCCCGGCAGCAAGGGCGGTCAAGTGATTGTGCGCGCCGCTGTCAAGGCCTAATAGGAGCGAACCATGGAATTGAATTTAGTCAACGAGCAGGGACAGGAAACGGCCAAGGTGCCGGCTTCCGATGCCGTGTTCGCACGCCAATACAATGAAGCGCTGGTCCATCAGCTGGTCGTGGCCTACATGGCTAACGCCCGTCAGGGAACCCGCGCGCAGTTAAACCGCGAGTTCGTGCATCACACGACCAAGAAACCCTTCCGTCAGAAGGGAACGGGTCGTGCACGTGCCGGTATGTCGTCGTCCCCGCTTTGGCGCGGCGGCGGTCGTACTTTCCCGAGCACACCGAACGAAAACTTTTCTAAGAAGATGAACAAGAAGGCCTATCGCGCTGCGATGGCGACGATTTTCTCGAAACTTGTCGCAGACGGTCGTCTTGTTGTTGTCGAATCGATTGGTGCGGAAACGCCCAAGACGAAAGCATTTGCCGCCAAGTTAAAGGCCATGGGTCTTACGAGCGCGATGCTGATTGCCGAAACGGTCGATGACAATCTTTTCCTGGCTTCCCGCAACATCAAGAATGTTACGGTTGTTGAGCCGCGTTATATCGATCCGCTCTCCTTGATTCACTACGAGAAGATTGTCGTGGCCAAGGGTGCGCTTTCTAAGATCGAGGAGATGCTCGGATGAATCAAGACCGTTTATTGAAAGTGCTCGTCGGGCCCGTCATCTCTGAAAAGAGCACGATGGTTGCCGATAAGGCCCGTCAGTACACGTTTGAAGTGGTTCCGGATGCGACAAAAGCCGAAGTTAAAGCGGCTGTTGAACTGTGCTTTAAGGTGCAGGTTCAGGGCGTCCAGATGGTCAACATCAAGGGCAAAGTCAAGCGCACGGGTCGTACGCCCGGTGTGCGCAAGTCCGTCCGTAAGGCGTATGTGAGCCTGAAAGAAGGACAGGAAATTAACTTTGCGCAGGAGGGTAAGTAATGGCTCTCGTTAAAATGAAGCCCACCTCGGCCGGGTGCCGTCACACCGTGAAGGTCGTGACGCCGGGCCTGCACAAGGGCAGCCCTTTTGCGGCTCTGACGGAAAAGAAGAACCGCGGATCGGGTCGTAACAACAACGGCCATATTACGTGTCGCCACAAGGGCGGCGGTTCTAAGCGCCACTATCGTGTGATCGATTTCTTGCGTGACAAGGACGGCGTTGCCGGACGCGTCGAGCGCATCGAATACGATCCGAACCGTTCTTCTCATATCGCCTTGGTGCTTTATGCCGACGGCGAACGTCGCTACATCATCGCCCCGAAGGGTTTGAATGTCGGTGACACGATTATGAGCGGTTCGGAAGCGGCCATTAAGGTCGGTAACGCTCTTCCGCTTCGTAACATCCCGGTCGGCTCGACGATTCACTGCATCGAAATGTTGCCGGGCAAGGGTGCGCAGCTTGTGCGCGCTGCCGGTGCGTTCGCTCAGCTCATTGCCCGTGAAGGCGATTACGCTCAGGTTCGCATGCGTTCCGGTGAAGTTCGCCGCATTCTCATCGGATGCCGCGCGACGATCGGTACGGTCGGCAACGAAGAAAACAGCCTGCGTGAGCTCGGCAAGGCCGGTGCGAAGCGTTGGCGCGGTATCCGTCCGACGGTTCGCGGTAAGGTGATGAACCCGGTCGATCACCCGCACGGCGGCGGCGAAGGCCGTACCGGTACGGGTCGCGCTCCGATGTCTCCGTGGGGACAGCTCACCAAGGGTTACCGTACTCGCAATTCTAAGCGCACGGACAGAATGATTGTCCAGCGCCGTTATGACAAGTAAGGGGGTCTGAAGAATGTCTCGTTCGTTAAAGAAGGGGCCGTTTGTAGACGGATCCCTGATGAAGAAAGTGGAGGCCGCACAGTCTAGCCGTGACAAGCGTCCGATTAAGACCTGGTCGCGTCGTTCCACGATTCTTCCGGAGTTTGTCGGTTTGACAATCGCCGTGCACAACGGTCGTCAGCATGTTCCCGTTTATATCAACGAGAACATGGTCGGCCACAAGCTCGGCGAGTTTGCGATGACGCGTACCTTCCGTGGTCATGCGTTAAACGCTGATAAGAAGGTCAAGGGGTAATCAAATGGAAACTACTGCAATCGTTCGCGGTGTGCGCCTGTCGGCTCAAAAGGGTCGCCTGGTTGCCGACCTGGTTCGCGGTAAGCCCGTGGACAAGGCCCTTAACATTCTGAAGTTCACGCGTCGCCGTGCGGCCGGTATTGTTCTGAAGGCACTTGAAAGCGCCATCGCCAATGCCGAGCACAATGACGGTGCCGATATCGATGAACTTCGCGTCACAAAGATTTACGTGGAAAAGGCTACGACGTTGCGCCGCTTCGGTGCCCGCGCCAAGGGCCGCGGTACGCGTATCGGTAAGCAGACGTCTCACATCTATGTGACCGTCGGCGACAAGTAAAGGTGAACCATGGGTCAGAAAATTAATCCTACCGGCTTCCGCCTTCCCGTGACGCGCAATTGGACGTCGCGTTGGTACGCGGTTGGTCGTAACTTCTCTCGCACGCTGTGTGAAGATCTGAAGGTTCGCGCCTTCCTGATGGAAAAGTTGAAGGCGGCGAGCGTCTCGCGCATTGTCATTGAGCGTCCCGCCAACAATGCTCGCATTACGATTTACTCGGCTCGTCCCGGTGTCGTAATCGGCAAGCAGGGTGCTTATATCGAAGAGCTCAAGGCCGATGTTCAGAAGATGATTGGTGTTCCCGCGCACATTTCTATTGAAGAAGTGCGCCGTCCGGAACTCGATGCCCAGCTTATTGCCGACGGCATCACGCAGCAGCTCGAAAAGCGCATCATGTTCCGCCGTGCGATGAAGCGCGCGATGCAAAACGCCATGCGCTTGGGTGCCAAGGGCATCAAGATTATGAGCGCCGGCCGTTTGAACGGTGCGGAAATCGCGCGTACCGAATGGTACCGTGAAGGCCGCGTTCCGCTTCATACATTGCGTGCCGATATCGACTATGGTTTTTCCGAAGCGCATACGACGTACGGTGTCGTGGGCGTGAAGGTTTGGGTCTACAAGGGTGACAACCTCGAACGCGGTGAAGCGGTTGAAGCGGCTCCGGCACCTGCCGATCGCGAAGATCGTCGTCGCCGTCCGGTTCGTCGTGCCCGTAAGGCTGAAGAGGGTGATGACAAGGCAGATAAGAAGCCCGCTCGTCGTCCTCGGAAAGCTCCGGTCGCCGCCCCTGCCGCCACTGAAACAAAAGACGGAGAATAAGCGATGCTGCAACCGAATCGTACAAAATACCGTAAGGACCAGAAGGGTCGCAACTACGGTATGGCCCAGCGTGGCGCCGACGTCTCCTTCGGAGATTTCGGCTTGAAGGTGCTCGAACGCGGTCGTCTGACGGCTCGTCAGATTGAAGCCGCACGTCGTGCACTGACCCGCCATATCAAACGTGGCGGCCATGTCTGGATTCGTGTCTTCCCGGACAAGCCCATTTCGAGCAAACCTGCCGAAGTGCGTATGGGTAACGGTAAGGGCAACCCGGAATACTGGGTCGCTCTCGTGCAACCTGGTCGGGTGCTTTATGAAATGGACGGCGTCGATGAGTCGCTTGCCCGCGAAGCCTTTGCGCTTGCGGCGGCCAAGTTGCCTTTGAAGACGAAGTTCGTTGTCCGCCAAGTTGGCAAGTAAGGAGACGGACATGAAAGCTAAAGAATTGCGCGCCATGGATCAGGCCGCGCTTACCAAGGAGTTAAACGAACTTCAGACCGCGCACTTTAAACTGCGCGTTCAGAAGGCTACGCAGCAACTCCAGAATACGAACCAGTTGCGCACGACGCGTCGTGACATTGCGCGCGTTCGCACGGTTCTCGCTCAGAAGGCGGCCGCGAAATGACGGATACTGTTGAAACAAAGAAGCTCACACGCACCCTCGTCGGTGTCGTGACGAGCGATAAGATGGACAAGACCGTGACGGTTCTCGTAGAGCGTCGCGTCAAACACCCGCTTTACGGCAAGATTGTCGTGCGCAGCAAGAAGTACCATGCGCATGACGCTTCCAATACGGCCGGTGTCGGTGACAAGGTCGAAATCGCGGAAGGACGTCCTGTTTCCAAGACCGTGTCTTGGACGGTGACCAAGATCCTCGAAAAGGCTGTTGTTGTCTAGTTTGTTGTAATCGGCTTGCAAGCTTGGCGGCTTTTCGTTAAACTTGCGAGTTCGCGCGGATGCCGACCGGCTTGCGGTCGGCGTTCGTGTCGGTTTTTTTCCTGATCGGGCATCGGAAGTGTGCGCCCGCCGGTTTCTCAGGCGGTGTTTCTCGGATGCTTTTGTGTGTGCCGATCGTTCTCCCGTACGGGACCAATACTATCTGTGTAATGCAGAATAAGTTGGAAATTTACAACCATGATTCAGATGCAAAGCAGACTGGACGTGGCCGACAATACCGGCGCTCGTTCAGTGATGTGTTTTAAAGTGTTGGGCGGATCCAAACGCCGCTACGCGAACATCGGTGACGTCATCAAAGTGACGGTCAAAGAAGCTGCTCCGCGCGGCCGCGTCAAGAAAGGCGAGGTCTACAGTGCCGTTGTGGTTCGTACCGCTCACGGTGTGCGTCGCGCCGACGGATCTCGCATCCGTTTTGACGGCAATGCCGTTGTTCTTCTCAATTCCAAGCTCGAGCCCGTTGGAACTCGTATCTTCGGACCGGTTACGCGTGAGTTGCGTACGGAACGGTTCATGAAGATTGTGTCCCTCGCTCCCGAGGTTATTTAAGGAGGCCGATAAGATGCAACGCATCCGTAAAGGCGACGAGGTTCTCGTGATTGCCGGTAAAGACAAGGGCAAGAAGGGCGTGGTTATCGCTCGCGTCGATGAGACGCACGTGACCGTCGAAGGCGTGAACGTCGTCAAGAAGTGTGTTCGTCCCAATCCGATGACGAATACCGAAGGCGGTATTGTCGACAAGACGATGCCGATTGATCAGTCCAACGTGATGATCGTCAATCCGGCCACCGGTAAGGGTGACCGCGTCGGCTTCAAAGAAGTCGACGGCAAGAAGGTCCGCGTTTTCAAGAGCAACGGCGCAGTAGTCGGCGCCAAGGCGTAAGGAGTAAGGAATGACACGTTTCCACACTCTGTACCGCGATACCATTGTTCCCGAGCTCATTAAGAAGTTCGGCTACAAGACAGTGATGCAGGTTCCGCGTATCACGAAAATTACGCTCAACATGGGCGTCGGTGAAGCGGTTAACGATAAGAAGTATGTCGACAACGCTGTTGCCGATATGACCAAGATTGCCGGACAGAAGCCGGCGATTACCCGCACCCGTAAGGCGATTGCGAACTTTAAGATTCGCGAAAATATGCCGATCGGCTGCATGGTGACGTTGCGCGGCGAGCGTATGTACGATTTTCTCGATCGTCTCATTACGATTGCTTTCCCGCGCGTGCGCGACTTCCGCGGTGTTTCCGGCCGTGCCTTTGACGGCCGCGGCAACTACAACATCGGTTTGAAGGAACAGATTATTTTCCCGGAAATCGAGTACGACAAGATTGATGCTCTGCGTGGCATGAACATTTCCATCACGACGACGGCCAAGACAGACGAAGAAGCTAAGGCGCTTCTTGCCGCGTTCCGTTTCCCGTTCCGTAATTGAGAGAAGGTGCATCAAGATGGCAAAGTTATCATTGATTAACCGCGAAAAGAAGCGTGAGGCTGTTGTGGCCAAATTCGCGGCCAAGCGCGCCGAACTCAAGGCGATTATCAACGACGCGTCCCGCTCTGTTGAGGAACGTCTCGAAGCCCGTAACAAGCTGCAGGCTCTTCCCCGTGACGCCAGTCCGGTTCGTCTGCGCAATCGTTGCGGCCTGACGGGTCGTCCGCGCGGCACGTTCCGCAAATTCGGCCTGGCTCGCGGCATGATTCGCGACGCGGCCATGCGCGGTGATATTCCCGGCCTTATCAAGGCCAGCTGGTAAGCGAGGAGATTACGAAATGAGTATGAGTGATCCGATCGCCGATATGCTGACCCGTATCCGTAACGCTCAAAGTGTTGACAAGACGGAAATCGTTATGCCGAGCTCCAAGCTCAAGGTAGCGATTGCCAAGGTCTTGAAGGATGAGGGTTACATCGACGGTTTCCAAGTTGTTGCCAATGAAGGCAAGGCTCAGCTGCATATCGGCTTGAAATACTACGAGGGTCGTCCCGTGATCGAACGCATCGAACGCGTTTCCCGTCCCGGCCTGCGTATCTACAAGAACCATGATTCGATTCCCAAGGTCATGAACGGTCTGGGAATTGCAATCGTTTCGACGCCCCAGGGCGTTATGACCGATCGCAAAGCGCGCGCTGCCGGTATCGGCGGTGAAGTTCTTTGCTACGTCGCTTAATTGAGGAGAATCAAACATGAGTCGTATTGGTAAGATTCCTGTTACCCTTCTCAAAGGCGTAGACGTGACGATTTCCGATGCCGAAGTGCTCGTCAAAGGCCCCAAGGGTCAGGTTCGCGTGCACCGTTTGGCCGGAGTGAAAGTTGAACGCGAAGGCGACGAAATCAAGTTCGTTCAGCTCGAACAAACCCGCGAAGCTAATGCCAACACCGGCACGATGCGCGCACTGGTTAATGACATGATCAAGGGCGTGGCCGTCGGCTTTGAAAAGAAGCTCACGCTCGTGGGCGTCGGGTATCGTGCTCAGGCGCAGGGCGATTCCCTGAACCTGCAACTCGGTTTTTCGCACCCGGTGATTCACAAGATGCCCGAAGGCGTCAAGTGTGCGACACCGACGCAGACCGAGATTGTCATCAGCGGTCCGGATAAGCAGGCTGTCGGTCAGACGGCGGCTGTCGTTCGCGGCTATCGTCCGCCCGAACCGTACAAGGGCAAGGGTATTCGTTACGCCAACGAACACGTTGTCATTAAAGAAACCAAGAAGAAGTAAGCGGGAGACGTAAGACCATGATTAATAAGAAGCAAAGCCGTCTGCGTCGCGCTGGTGCCACCCGCACCCGCATCAAGCTGCAGAAGGCTATTCGTTTGTCGGTGCACCGCACCAACCTGCATATCTACGCGACCATCTTTTCTGCCGAAGGCGACCAGGTGTTGGCCTCCGCTTCGACTCTCGAAGCAGAAGTTCGTGCCAAGCTCGCCGAGCAGGGAAAGACGGGCGGCAACATCGCCGCTGCGAAGATTGTCGGTGAGCGTATTGCCCAAAAGGCCAAGGCGGCCGGTATTGAATCGTGCGCCTTTGACCGCTCCGGTTATCGTTATCACGGCCGTGTTGCCGCGTTGGCTCAAGCCGCGCGCGAAGCCGGTCTCAAGCTCTAAAGGGAATCGAGGCTTATGGCTAAGGTTGATAAAAAGAATCCGGTCGAAGAAATCGATGACGGCATTCGCGAGAAGATGATTGCGGTCAATCGCGTCACTAAGGTTGTCAAGGGCGGCCGTATTTTGGCGTTTGCCGCTTTGACGGTTGCCGGTGACGGCGACGGCAAAATCGGAATGGGCACGGGCAAGAGCCGTGAAGTTCCGGCTGCCGTCAGCAAGGCGATGGAACGCGCTCGTAAGGACATGAAGAAGTATCCGCTCAATAACGGAACGTTGCATCACGCGGTCAAGGGTCAGCACGGCGCAAGCCGCGTCATCCTGATGCCCGCGAGCGAAGGTACCGGCGTGATTGCCGGCGGCCCGATGCGTGCCGTTCTCGAAGCGATGGGTGTGCGTAACGTTTTGGCCAAGGCCTACGGGTCGACCAATCCGTACAACATGGTCCGCGCGACGATCGATGCGCTTTCGCATCTGAGCTCGCCGGCCGACATCGCGGCCAAGCGCGGCATGACTGTCGAGCAGATTCTCGCGTAGGTCTTTTTAGGAGATTTGAAACATGACAGATAAAAAGACCTTGAAGGTTACGCTCGTCAAGAGCCCGATCGGCTGCGGCAAGGAACACTTGGCGTGCCTGAAAGGACTCGGACTTAAGAAGATGCACCATTGGCGTGAACTGGAAGACACCCCGGCCGTGCGCGGCATGATTGCCAAGGTCGCTTTCCTCGTTCGTGTCGATTAAGAGGAACTAGACATGCGTTTAAATACGATTAAGCCCGCTGAGGGCTCAACGAGTCAAGCTCACCGAGTCGGCCGCGGCGTCGGTTCGGGTTGGGGCAAGACGGCCGGTCGCGGTCACAAGGGACAGAAGTCCCGTGCGGGCGGCTTCCACAAGGTCGGGTTCGAAGGCGGACAGATGCCCTTGCATCGTCGTCTTCCCAAGCGCGGCTTCTTCTCGCGTTCGCATCAGTTCGTCGAGCAGGTCCGCTTGTCCGATTTGGAGGCGTTGCCGGTCGATACGATTGATTTGGACGTTCTCAAGAACGCCAACGTTGTTTCCCGCAACACGATTCAGGCGCGCGTGATTCTTGCCGGAAAGATTTCCCGCAAGGTGACGGTGCGCGGTCTCGGTGTCACAAAGGGTGCCAAGGCGGCCATTGAGGCAGCCGGCGGTGCCGTTGTTGAGGCGTAACTTTAACGGTTTAGGAAACAAACGTGGCAAACAGTCCTAAAAGCAAACCGACGGGTCTGGCAAAATACGGCGACTTAAAAGGCCGCCTGATTTTCCTGTTGCTCGCCTTGGTCGTGTACCGCATCGGTGCACACGTGCCGGTCCCCGGCATCGATCCCGATACCCTGCGTCAGCTCTTTAACGAGCAGCAGGGCGGTATCCTCGGTCTGTTTAACATGTTCTCCGGCGGCGCCTTGTCGCGCTTCTCGGTCTTCGCACTCGGAATCATGCCGTACATTTCCGCATCGATTATTATGCAGATGCTCTCGTACGTGCTTCCGAGTCTGGAGGCCTTGCGCAAGGAAGGCGAATCCGGACGTCGCAAGATTACGCAATACACACGTTACGGCACGCTTTTGCTGGCGGGATTCCAGTCCCTCGGTATTGCCGTGGCTCTGGAAACGCAACACGGCTTGGTGATTGACCCGGGCATGATGTTCCGCTTTACCTGCACGGTGAGCCTTGTGACAGGAACGATTTTCCTGATGTGGCTCGGCGAGCAGATTACGGAACGCGGTTTGGGTAACGGCATTTCGCTTATCATCTTTGCCGGTATCGTCGCGGGCTTCCCGGCTGCGGCAAGCGGTCTGTTCCAGTTGGTCAGCACGGGTGCTATCAGCCCCTTGTCTGCCATCTTCATTGTCGCCATCGTGATTCTGGTCACTGGGTTCGTGGTGTTTATCGAACGCGGACAGCGTCGTATCACCGTCAATTACGCCAGACGTCAGATCGGCAACAAGATGTACGGCGGACAGGCTTCGTACCTGCCCTTGAAGATCAACATGGCCAACGTGATTCCGCCGATTTTCGCTTCTTCGTTAATCCTGTTCCCGGCCACGTTAGCCGGCTGGTTCACGAGCGGCGATTCGACCCGTTGGATTCGCGATTTGGCGGCGGCACTGAGCCCCGGACAGCCCCTGTACACGTTGTTGTATGCGGCTCTGATTATTTTCTTTGCCTTCTTCTACACGGCGTTGGTTTTCAACCCGAAAGAGACGGCTGAGAATTTGAAGAAAAGCGGCGCTTTTGTTCCCGGAATTCGTCCCGGTGAGCAGACAGCCCGGTATATCGATAAGGTGTTGACACGTTTGACGCTCGGCGGTGCCGCGTATCTGACGTTCGTGTGCCTTGTCCCTGAGTTCTTGAATCTGCGTTTTAACGTTCCTTTCTACTTCGGCGGTACGTCGTTGTTGATTGTGGTCGTTGTGACGATGGACTTCGTGAGCCAGGTTCAGGCCTACATGATGTCGCACCAGTATGAGAATTTGCTCAAGAAGACAAACTTCAAGGGCTTTGGGTCGGGTCTATAACGGGCCTGTCCCGCAGTGATAATTTCGGATACAGACTTAAAAGATACGTCTTTTGAATCTGCCCACGGTTTCTCCTAGGAGAATTTTATGAAGGTTAACGCTTCGGTTAAGAGAATGTGCCGCAAGTGCAGAATCGTAAAGCGCAAAGGCGTTGTGCGCGTTATTTGCGAGGATCCGCGGCATAAGCAACGTCAAGGCTAAAGAGGTAAATAAATATGGCTCGTATTGCCGGTATTAATATCCCGCCCAACCAGCATGCCGTTATCGGTTTGACCGCCATTTACGGCATCGGTCGCTCCCGTGCGAAGGAGATTTTGGACTCCTGCGGCGTCGAATGTACCAAGAAGGTGAAGGACCTGACGGATACGGAACTCGAGAAGATCCGTGATGCCATCGGTCAATTCAGCGTGGAAGGCGATTTGCGTCGCGAAGTCCAGCTGTCGATCAAACGCTTGATCGATCTGGGAACTTATCGCGGTATGCGGCATCGCAAGGGATTGCCCGTTCGTGGGCAACGCACCCGTACCAATGCTCGTACCCGTAAGGGACCGCGCAAGGTCGGCGTTACGTTGAAGAAGTAATTTCTCAGAAGGAAGACTAATGGCTCCCACAAAGCAGCAACAGCAGGCCGCCGCTCGCGGCCGCAAAAAGGTCAAGAAGGTTGTCACGGAAGGCATCGCCCACGTGCATGCTTCCTTCAACAACACGATTATTACGATTACCGATCGCCAGGGAAACACGGTTGCCGCGTCTTCGTCCGGCGCTCAGGGATTTAAGGGTTCTCGTAAGTCCACTCCGTTTGCGGCTCAGGTCGCGGCGGAACATGCCGGAAAGATTGCCCTTGAATTCGGTTTGAAGAATGTCGAAGTTCGCATTCTCGGACCCGGACCCGGTCGTGAATCCAGTGTTCGCGCGTTAAATGCCTTGGGCATCCGCGTCACGAGCATCCAGGACGTCACACCGATTCCCCACAACGGCGTTCGCCCCAGCAAGCGTCGTCGCATGTAATTTTTAATTCGTATCCTGTGTTTGCGTGAGCATCGAATGCGCAGACTGAATGCGGTTCGCCCGCAGGATAGAAGAGGTAACTAAAAAATGGCTCGATATCTCGGTCCCAAGTTGAAGCTCTCCCGTCGTGAGGGCTCTGATCTTAACCTCAAGAGCGCTCGTCGCTCTTTCGACAGCAAGGTCAAAGACGTTGAAGTCAAACCCGGACAGCACGGTAAGATTTCCGGACAGCGTCTTTCTGACTACGGTACGCAGTTGCGCGAAAAGCAGAAGATGAAGCGCACCTACGGTCTTTTGGAACGTCAGTTCCGTCGTTACTATGCGGCGGCGGCTTCCCGTCCCGGCAACACCGGCGAAATCCTGCTCGGGCTTCTCGAGTCCCGTTTGGATAACGTCGTGTATCGCATGGGTTTCGGCTCGACACGCGCCGAAGCGCGTCAGCTCGTGAGCCACTGCGCCATTCTTGTGAACGGCAAGAAGTGCAACATCCCGTCTTACACGGTCAAGGCCGGTGACGTCATTGCCGTGCGCGAAGGCGCGAAAAAGCAGGTTCGTATCGTCGAAGCGCTCGAACTTGCCGGCCAGAACGGGTTCCCCGCCTGGGTCAGCGTTGATGCCAAGAAGATGGAAGGCACCTTCAAGAACGTGCCTGCCCGCGACGAAATCGCTCCGGACATCAACGAATCGCTCGTTGTCGAACTTTACTCGCGTTAATCGACATCCTCTCACGGTGTATTGCCGGCTTAACGCCGCCGGCAATTCACCTGAGACCTCTATTTTCGAGCATCGGAGCAGTTTCGGGGGCTTCGGTGCTTTGTATGTTCTATCCCCGAGATTTTTTCCACTCTCAGCCTTATCGGTGTAACGAGCCGAGGGTATTGAAAAGGAAAGTCATTCATGGCTAATACAACGCTCTTGAAGCCGACGAACATTGAAGCAATCGTCGACGAAAAGAACCCCAATATTGCCGTTATCACGCTCGAACCGTTCGAACGCGGTTACGGACATACGCTCGGCAATGCGCTGCGTCGCATTTTGCTCGCGTCCATGGTCGGTTATGCTCCCACACAGGCCACGATTGCCGGCGTGGTGCATGAGTTCTCGATTATCAACGGCGTCAAGGACGACGTCGTCGATATCATCCTTAACTTAAAAGGTGTGGTCTTTAAGCTCGAAGGCGGTCGTGAGGAAGTCACGGTGCACCTGCATAAGAGCGGAGAAGGCGTCGTCAAGGCCGGCGATTTCGATTTGCCCCATGACGTGCAGATTCTCAATCCCGAGCACGAGATTGCCACGCTTTCGGGCGGCACGCTCGATATGGAAGTGAAGGTCGAAACCGGTCGCGGCTACCAGCCTGGCGATATGCGAGCCTTTGCCAACGATCACTCGGCTCAGACCATCGGTCGGATTATCCTCGATGCCAGTTTCTCGCCCGTGCGTCGCGTGGCCTACAAGGTCGAAGCGGCCCGTGTCGGACAGCGCACCGACTTGGATAAGCTCGAGATGACCATTGAAACGAACGGCGTCATTACGCCGGAAGAGGCCTTAAAGAGTGCCGTGCGCATTCTTCAGGACCAACTCTCGATTTTCGGAACCATCAAGACCGAAACGGAAGCCGAACAGGCCAAGCAGGAAGAAACAACGCCTCCCTTGGATCCGATTCTGCTCCGTCTGGTCGACGATTTGGAACTGACCGTTCGTTCGGCCAACTGCTTGAAGGCAGAAAATATTTACTATATCGGCGATTTGATCCAGAGAACGGAAAACGAGCTCTTGAAGACCCCGAATTTGGGTCGCAAGTCTTTGAACGAAATCAAGGATGTGCTCGCCGCTCACGGGCTGACGCTCGGTATGAAGCTTGAAAATTGGCCGCCGGCTAATTTAGAGAACTAAAATTCGGTTTCCGGCGTAGCCTTCGCGGCTATGCCGGATTGTTTGACAAACTCAACCCGCCCGTCGCTTGACTCATTGAGCGAATAGAAGAGTCGGGGGACCGTCCGAAACGGAACGGTCGAAGAATGAAATAAGGAAATTATCATGCGTCATCATTTAGGACTTCGTAAACTCAATCGGACATCGGCTCATCGTTTGGCGATGCTTCGCAACATGATGTGCTCTCTTTTGCGCCACGAGGCCATTAAGACCACACTTCCTAAGGCCAAGGAACTGCGCCGTGTCGTCGAACCGATGATTACGTTAGCCAAGAACCCGACGGTTGCCAATCGTCGTTTGGCTTTCAATCGGTTGCGCGATCGTGAAGTCGTCACCAAGCTCTTTGACGAAATCGGTGCACGCTTTGCCAAGCGTAACGGCGGCTATGTTCGCATTCTGAAGATGGGATTCCGTCCCGGCGACAATGCGCCTTTGGCCTATGTCGAATTGACGGAAAAGCCCGTGAAGGTTGAAGAAGTCAAGACCGAAGAGAAGACCCCGGTTACGGCTTCCGAAGCTCAAGTTCAGGACGTCAAGGCCGAGCCCGCGAAGGCTGAATAATCCTTTGCCTTAAGGTCGATGAAAAACGCCGCAGTCGCGGCGTTTTTCGTTACTTCCCTTCGTTCTCTAAGTGCTGCTGGAAATTCCAGGCATCGCGACACATCGCATCGATGTCGTAGACGGCCTTCCAGCCGAGCTTGCGCTCTGCAAGGGTCGGATCGGCCCAGTTAGCGGCAATGTCTCCATCGCGACGCGGAGCGATTTTGTAGGGGATGGCATGATGGCAGGCCTTTTCAAACGCGTGCACGATTTCAAGGACAGAGTACCCTTTTCCCGTCCCTAGATTAATCGTTTCCCAACCGCTAGCCTTGAGAATGTAACGCGCCGCAGCGGCGTGTCCGCGCGCCAAATCGACAACGTGGATGTAATCGCGCACCCCGGTGCCGTCTTTTGTGGGATAGTCATCGCCGAAAACGCGCAGGTACTCAAGTTTGCCGGCGGCAACCCGAGCCACATACGGTAATAGGTTATTAGGAATGCCGTTGGGGTTTTCACCGATCAGACCGCTTGCATGGGCTCCGATCGGATTAAAGTACCGTAAGCAGAGCGTTGCAAAGCGCGAATCGGCCCGGCAAAGATCTTTGAGAATGTCTTCGATAAATAGCTTGGTACGCCCGTAGGGGTTAGTTACGCCGCCTGTCGGGTGGTCCTCCGTGAGCGGTAGCTTTTGCGGTGTTCCGTACACGGTTGATGAGGACGAGAAAATAAGCTTAAAGACACCGGTCTTACGCATCGAGTCTAAAAGAACGAGCGTTCCGTAGACATTGTTGTCGTAGTACTCCAGGGGTTTTTGGCAGGATTCGCCGACGGCTTTAAGACCGGCAAAATGAATCACCGCATCGGGTTTGTGTTCGGCAAGGGCGGCTGAAAGCGTCGCGGCATCGCGAATATCCCCGCGGATAAAACAGGGTTTCGTTCCGGTAATGCGCTCAATGCGCTCGGCTACATCACAAGAGGCATTGGAAAGGTTATCGTACAAAATAACCTCATGGCCCGAATCGATGAGTTCTACAGCCGTGTGCGACCCGATAAATCCCATTCCGCCGGTCAAAAATAGACGCATGAGACGTTCCCCTTATTTGTCAATTAAAGCTCTTTACTGCACAGCACGATATCGGCGTTACCCTCGACGCGTTGTTCGGTAAAGTTAAGTTTCTTCAATAGGTGCCGCATCGGTTCGTTTTCCGTGAGGACATAACCGATTAGAACATGGACCCCGAGGGCTTTGGCTTGCTCAAGAAGGATGTGCATTAATCCGGTTCCGAATCCGCGGTGCTGCAGGGCGTCCTCAACAAGAAGCCCGAATTCGGCTGTCCCGGTTCCCGGATTGATGACAAAGCGTCCGACGCCGTGAATCTTGGAGTCGGCAAGTTCCGAATCCACGAGGGCGTAAGCGCGCTCTCTGTCGTAATCGAGCTGCGTAAATGCCAAATAATCCTCATCTGTCAAATCACGCCGATGCTTTTGAAGGCGCATGAGGACACTCGTGTCCGAGGAGCGCGCAATCAAGTCTTTCAGGGGCTCGAAATCATCGGCCCGAAGCGAGCGAACGCGAAGCGTGAGGTCGCGCCCGGCAATGGACGTACCGTAGTGCGGCGTCGGCGCAATGAGCATGTGCGAGGAGGTGGCATCGGCACGAAGCGCTCCGGGACTAAAGCCAGCGGTGGCATCTAAGGCCAGGACACCGTTTTCGTCGGCAATGAGCGGATTCATTTCCAATTCCGTGACAGCCGGCACCTCGCAGACAAGGCGCGAGAGCTCCAAGATGGCATTAACAAGCGACTGCATGTCGATTTCGGGCTGCCCGCGGAAGGGCTCTAAGGCCGAATACATCACGCAGCGTTCGACCATGTCGCGCGCCTGCGGTTCTGTTAAAGGCGGCAGAGCCTTTTGTTCTTTCGGGAAAAGCTCGCCCGTTTTACCGCCGGCTGAAAGAGAAATCACGGGACCCAAAACCGGATCGCGCTTGACCGCAAGTTTGAGTTCTCGCGCATCGGGGCGCCCCGACATTTTCTGCACGAGAATGCCCGTAAACGACGTTAAGGGAGCGTATTGGGCGCAAAGGCGCTTTAATCGGTCAAAGTCGGCGGCAATGTTGGTTGAATTGAGAATTACGCCGCCGATGCGTGTGCGTTGCTCGAGCCCTTCGGCACATATTTTTAGGGCCACGGGACTATTGAAACTTCGGGCCACTGCCTCGGCATCGGCCGGGGTTGTCACGAGCATGCCCGGGGCGCACGGAATGCCGATGACGCGAAGCAATCGCTCGCACTGCTCGGGCGAGAGGCGATTGCGATTTTTCTGTCGGGCTTCGTCAATCACATCGCGCGCCGCGCCGAAATCGTGGCGAGCGGCTTCCGAGCCGGCCGAAGGCGGACGAAGCGTCAAGCCCTTTAATCGCTTGTGCTCGCAAAGGTGGGCAAAAGCTTCGACGGCGCCGTCCACGGACGAAAGAACCGGAACGCAGATGCGAGAGAAAGCGGCATTTTCCGTTTCCGTAAGAGCCGAACCCGTCCAAGCCATGAAAACGGGTTTAAACGCCTCTTTGAGAATCGGCGTTAAATGAGTGACCAAATCCGTTAAGGTCACGGCGGCCGTGGGACTGACGGCCAGCAAAACCGCGTCGACGGCCTCATCGGCTAAAAGAAGCTCTGTGGTACTGGCTAAAAGGGCCCCGTCGGCTTCAAAGCCCAAATTCATCGGGTTGGAGACGCTAAAGTCGCGCTTGGTTAATGCTTTGACGTCTTGAACCGTTTTTTCGCTGATAAGGGATGATGTTACGACGGCTTTTTCAACGGCGTCGGCACAAAGCGCCGCAAACCCCAGACCGTTGGTCGCAACAGCCAGGCGCCCTTGAAGCGGGTCTTTGCCGGCACAAAAGAGCTCCAGACACGAGCAAAAATCTTCGAGCCGATCGCACCGCACTGACCCGGTACGTTCGAGCATGGCATCGAAGGCTGCATCGTCACAGGCCGGGCACGCAAAGCGCGAGGCAATCAGGCGGGCCGAATTCTCTCCGCGACCGGCTTTCAGGATAATGACGGGTTTAACGCGTGAAGCAGCCCGTAAGGCCGAATAAAAGGCTCTCGGGTGCACGAGGGTTTCGACGTGTACGGCAATGACGTGCGTGTCGGGATCACGCGTCAGAAAATCGAGCATTTGCGCCAATGTGACGCCGCTTTCGCACCCGGCTGTGAGGACCGAGGAAAAACCGAACGAGCAGCGCTTACTGTGGTCTAAGACGGCGGAGACAACCGAGGAGGACTGGCAAATCAGTCCGACGTGTCCGATGCGCGGTAACTCAGGCCAGTAACTTACGTTCAAGCCGATTTGAGGACGGATGATTCCCGAGGATTCCGGTCCGATTAAGTTAATGCCGTGCGCAGAACAAAAATCCGCAATCTTTTTGCGCCACAGTCGGTCGGCTGTCAAGGTCTCGTCGCCCGGCGTAATCAGAACGTTTTGAATCCCTAGCGCGGCGCATTGGCGCAAAACACCCGAGACTTTGGCTGTCGGGGTGGCAATGACCACCAGGTCGACTTTTTCCGGTAGTTCCGACAATTCCGACCAGCAGGGTGTCAGGCCAATGTACTTGTACTTGGGATTGACCGGATAGGCCTGAAGGATTCTGTGCGAATTCATCACGCCGTTCCAAATCAGGGTTCCGCGACTTCCGACCCGGTCGCTAGCCCCGACAAGAGCCACGGAACGAGGAATGAAAGCGCGCTTTAAACGGTGTGAGAAATTCATAATGACTTAAAGAAGAAAAATCAGTCGCAAGTTTACCCTAAAGTGCTCAAAAGCCTTCAAACGTCCTTTAGGTTAAGGGGACCGAAAACGACTGGTTTTGTCACGCGTTTTCAGACGATGCCTTATGATGCGCAAAGGGTAACGGATACGGGAACGCAATGGATAAAAACGATTCAACGCAGGCGCCTGAGAAGTGGTTTCGCAGTGACGGAACCGTCGTGGCCTGCACGGAAAAGGTCAAGGTTCTTGAAGAGAACTGGAAGGAAATTCAGACGACGCTTCAAGATGCGCTTGATGATGCGGTTCTTATGGGCTGTTCGGCCGAACGCGTCAAGGCCGAGTGGTGTCGTCTTGTGTCGAATTTGACGAGTCGGTACAAGGATCAATCGCAGGCGCAAAAATAAACCCCGCAGAAACGGGTTTTGCGGGGTTTTAGGCAACCGGCTTATTTGGCTTTTTTAGGCTTTGCCGTTGCCGTCTTTTTGGTTTTGCTCGGCGCAACTTCTTTGGCCGGAGTCTTTTTCGCGGCGACCTTAGGTTTTGCGACGACCTTGGCTTTAACAGTCGCCTTTTTAGCCGCCGGCTTTTTCGCAACGACCTTTTTTTCGGCGGTCTTTTTCGCCACAGGCTTTTCCGTTGCCGTGACCTTGTCCTCACTCTTGACCGTGCGAGGTTTGGCAACCTTGGTTTCCGCTTTCACCTTCTTTTGGGCCTGACGGCGGGCGGTTTCTTCCTTCTTGGCTAGTGCGGCGGCTTTACGCGCTTGCTGAGCCGTCTTACGTGACTCAAGGGCAGCAGCCTTTTGGGCCGCACGGCGTTCGGCAGCCTCGACCTTAGCCTGAGCCCGAGCGGCGGCCTTGGCGGCGGCAATCTTTTTAACGAGGGTCTTTTCCGGCTTAGTCGGCTTTAAGATTTTTTTCATGGCGGCCGCATGCCGTTCGGCTTCTTCGCGAGCGGCTTGTTCGGCGGCTTCTTCCTCGGCGGTTCGCATGGAAATGCGCACAACAGGAGGCGCGACAGCGGCTTCTTCTTCCTTCACGCCCCAAAGCGAGAGAAGGTCTTTTTGGTCGGGAGCCGAACCTCTTTCTCGCCGAGCGACCACGCTGGCTCGCACGAGTTTTTCAATATCCGGAAGCGGCAGACGGTTTAAATCGGCAAAGTTAATCAGACACCGTTTTGTGTCGAAACCGGCGATGGATGTAAAGAAGGGTTCCGCCGCTTTGCGTTCGGCGACATACAGCGTCAGGAGCTTGTCGCGCGATTCGAGTGCAAAAAGCGGTCCCCCGTTGAGTTCGTAAAACACTAAGCCGAAGCGCTTGCTTTCCCGCACTCCGCGGGCTGCGCGACGAATAAGACTGGCAACACGCGCCATTGCAACGCGTCGATCCGGCGGTAAGCCTTGAAGAAAAACACCCAAGACCGAAGCACCAACCATAGTAGAAAACCTCCCGACACAGGATAAGTCGGCTACCTCAAGATAAGGTAAACCGACATCAAGCCGTTAATTTTACAGGAATATTTTGTTTTCTGTATGGGGCAAACAGGCGAAAATCAGCGAAAGAAGGCGTATGTCGCGTGAAACGGAACTTTCAGAAAAGTTCCGAGCGTATTGCGACGGCAGGGGATTGTCGGAATGCCTCCAGTGGCATCGGTGCGCTTGACCCAACGAAATTGCGAAAGAGTTCCGGCGGGGTTGCCGCGCGGCGTGACTTCAAAAAGAACGTTTTTCATGCGCGAGTTCGAGCCTGAGGTATCGGCCGCAGAAATCGTGGCTTTCAGGTAACTGCCGTCGGCGGCACGGAATGTAAAGTCGGCGCCTTGCTTGGCAAAGACGTTGCCCGAGGCGTCTCGAATGAGAACTTCGGGAGCGACAAAACGCCAATAGTAGCCGCGTTTATCGGCAACACATTGAAACTGTTGATTTCCGGACCCGACGTAAGTAGCGCGTAGCGAGGAGTCGTCCGGGGGAGAGACTGGATCGACAAGCCACGTGGAGCAACCGCTTAACACAAGCGCCGCGCACGCAAAAAGAAGGAAACGGGTTTTCATGGTGTGGGTACCTCATCGGAAGCGACCGACTCCGGGGTCTTCGTCTCGCTTTCTGCGGATTTTTGTGACGAAACAATCGGAATCGGTGTCAGAGGTTTGACGGGGTGAGCCGGGGTGCTTGCCGGGAACTCCTCTCGCGTCGTTTCCCAAATTGTGTCATTTAAAAGACGCAGATGGGAAATCGTGCCGCCTTTTTGCGGGAAGGACATGAGCCAAATGCATGTGGTTTTCGGCGAGCGCGGCTTACTGCCGGTTCGGAAAAGGCTTAAATCCGGACCTTCGTCCGCATTGGTGGCAAAGGACAAAAACTGACCGAGTGCGAAAGGCTTCGGCTGCGTGGCAAGAAGCTTATTAATCTGAACTAAGCGCGCAGATGAACTTGCCGGAACGGTTCGGTTGGATTGGGTCGCATCCGTAAAGATGAAGTGATTGGTGTGGGTAATTGCTCCCGCATCTGTTCGCCTTACGACAAAGCGTCCGTTCGGTAAACACTCGACAACCGCGGTTTCGTTTTTATCGGCTAGGACATAAATCATCGGATAGCCTGTGAAAATGCGGTGCTGTTCGAGCGCTTGGGACACGGAACTGCAGTTCCGTACGAGCCACTCTCCGCCGAACCACCCTTCGGCGGATTTAAAGCGTTTGGCAAACAACGTCAATCGCTCATCTCGGGGTACGGAAGCAGCGGAAATCTGCCCGACAAATAAGCCTTTTTGGTTCAGTCCTGCCTCAAACCGATGCGTTTTTCCGACGTACAGGCCCTTAAACGGGATGCTTCCTTCCTCGGTGACGGCGGCTAGCGTTTGTTCGCCGGCCAAATCATCTCGCACGTAGGCCAGCATGGTCTGACCGTTTTCCCCCGAATCGGGTCCGCGAACGGACCAAAAGGTGCTCGCAAGCGAGACGGTTGCAACCGACGTCAGTACCAAGGCTAAGAAATACTGTCCAATAGGGGCCATCGCAATGAACCTAATCGAAAAAGTTTGTCGACGTTAGCCTAGCACGCTTGTCGGGAACGCGCACGAAGAGCCTTTTTCAAAACGCCTTAAGGAGCAAACGGATCGGGTTTCAGTTCGTCTTTAGGGAGGTCGCTATAAAGACCGGTGACGTGGGTTGCGAAGAAAGCAAACATGCCGTCGGCATTTCCTGTTTCGTAAAACGCTTTCAATTCGGTGTGGAACCGTTTCGACTGTTTGTTCAATACGACAATCGGCAGATAGCCGTTACTCATCAGCACGCCGTTCATCATGAGAGACGCCGTGCGTTTGTTGGCGTCATAAAAGAACTGTGAACGTGACATAAAGAGGAAAGTCGCAATAGCGCGTTCCTTGGGATTCGCAACGGCGGTATTGAGCCAGCCGAGACCGTCCTGAGCGAGCGTGCCCAGAGCAGAGGCTTCCGGCGGCTTGTATTTCACTCCCTCAATGGAAATGTTGCCGGTACGAAACAATCCCCAAACAAGGGTGTCTTCCCGGGCAGACAGGTTATGAATCGCGCAGGCGGTCGCTTTATCTAACGCAAAAGTACTGGAGCGTACCTTGTCCGTGAGTAGTTTTGAGGCGTCACCGTAGTTTTTCACTTGCAGCAAGTCAAAGACACTGATGCCCCCCACGGACTGACCGGCCAGGATGGTGTGGGTCTGCGGCAGCGAGGTTGGATTGTTCTCCAGCGTTCTCATGCAGTTCCATGTGATTTCGGCAAGATTCTTTTTAAAGACCATGGCGCTTTTAAAGGCGTTGCCAAAGTAAGGAATCGCCAGCGGCGACTTACCGGGGGTCCAATAAATTCCACCGAGGTGAGCCTTCATCGCATCGACGGAAATAGGGGAAGTCATTGGGTTTTGTCCTTTGGAGAGCGATAGCAACAGACGGCAACGTGGCTGATGCCTTTTTTGCGGGCCCGAAGAGCAGAGCGCCCAAAGCCACCAGCTTTTTGAGTCCGACGACCCACGCGGGCTTTGGCGAGAGCAATCCCTTTTCGCTAGTCGGATTTAATCACGGAGCGCATTAATTGTCAAAACAGTTTTCCGCTAACGCTGCTCTCTTGATGCAAAACCCTACGGAATCCGGACAAGACGCGCTCAAGAATCGTCTCTTTAAATTCGCTCGAATAGGGTTGTTGTCATCGGAAATCGGTGTTGGAGCGACCTTCGGAGGGGCAACGAAAAAATCGGTGTTTTCACGCCCAAGAATGAAGAGCCCGGCGCACTACGGAGTTTGCGTTAAGTCCGAGTCGCGGATTTGGTCCGTGATGGATGACGCCTTTTTGCGAAACACGCACAAGGCAGCGAGCACCAGAAGCGCGCAGGTAAAGTACGGAAGCCCGGCGACCGGTCCGCTCGGGTGACCGATGACAACCGTCAGAAGTGGCGTCCCGATTGCCGGAGCCACGGCTCCCATCAAAGCTCCTAAAGAATTGAGGGCCCCGATGTTTTTCCCTTGGTCATCGGCTGATGTCGTGCGACTGATGGCACTTGTGAGAATGGGGCCGACCGTTCCGCCGATTGAATACGCACAGCAAAAGAAGACGGCAAAAAGACCGACCGGCGAGAGTGCAATGCCCACCAAGCACAAAGAGCTGGCCCACAAGGACACAACGATGATGTGTGAAGCTTTGTAATGGGTTAAAAGCGGTTTGAGGGCAAAACCCTGAATAAAGGACATCGACGCGCCGAGGGCAAAAATCGACAACCCGATTAAAAGCGGTGTAAAGCCGTAGCGAAATTCCGTATAAAGCGCCCAGGTGCACTGCAAAAGGCTATTGGCGAGGGCAGTTAAACCGAAGACAAGGAAAAACGGACGACTTTCTTCTTTTTTGAGTAGGCGTGGGAGCGTAAGGAAGGCATTTAACGTGGTAAACGACGCCGGCGTCTTTTTGTCGGTCGGAAGTGATTCGGGGAGAAACAGTGCTCCGTACAGGAAATTGAGTAACGCCAGGGCACTGGCCAGCACGAACGGAAATGCCGGGTCGGTTTGTCCGGCAAGACCTCCGATGGCCGGTCCCACAATCAATCCGATGCCGAAAACCGCACCGAGACGACCAAACATGGCGGCTCGCTCTTTACCGGACGTGATGTCGGAAATGTAGGCTTGAGCAACAACGGTATTGGCCGATAAGGCGCCCCCGACGATGCGACTTGCAAGAATAAGGGGCAAGGAGGCGAAAAAGGCCGGAACGGCAAATGTCAGACCTAGACCGAGGATGCCGACCAAAAGCACGGGACGTCTGCCGAGTTTATCCGAGAGGGCCCCCAGTAGAGGCGAGCTTAAAAACTGCATAAGCCCGTAACTTACCATGATGGCCCCATACCACCACGTCTGCATATCCTGCGAGGTCGAGAGGGTTCCGATTAGGCGCGGTAAGACAGGAATAATCAGCCCGATGCCCAGGGCGTCTAGGAAAACGCAGGCAAAAACAAAACCGGATTTGGGTCGGAGAATCATGGCTGATGCGTTTTCAGTCCGAATAACGCAATCATACGGATTTTGAACGGGCCGGAAGCCAAGATCCCCTGTAAAAACGCACGAGGAAAATCGCCCCGCGGAAAAAGAGTTCCAAACACATGGCCATCCAAACGCCGACCAGCCCCATGGATTGGGCCAACCAGAAGGCTAGCGGTAGTCGCACAATCCACATGCTCGCCAGGTTCATGGCACTCGGGACCAGGGTGTCGGCCGACCCGAGGAAACAGCCGTAGGCGACAATGGAGGCGGCAAACATCGGTTCGGCAAAGGCCTCGATGCGCAAAACCGTTGCGCCGAGCTTGACGATTTCCGAGTCGGGCGTCATCGTGGCGATAATCGGCTCGGCGGCGACAAACATCACGACCCCCATGAGGGTCATCACGGCCATGCCGACGGCAATGGTCACACCCCCGACTTCGCGGGCGCGAGCAGCCTGTCCCGAGCCGACGGTTTGTGCCGTTAAGGTCGTCGCCGCCTCTCGGATGCCGTACCCGGGCATGTAGCAAAGACTTTCGGCGGTAATGGCAAAGGAGTGTGCGACCAAGGCTACGGTTCCTAACGGAGCCACGATGATGGTCGAGACAATTTGGGCGCCGCTCATCATGATGCGCTGGGCACTCACGGGCACGCCGATTCTCAAAGAGCGCATCAGGTCCGCTAGAAGCGGGACAAACGAGCCTTGTCGTTTGAGAATCGAAAGGTGATCGGATTTGACGCAGGCAAACCAGCAGGACGCCAGCATCACAAGCGCCGTGGCTAAAACCGTGGCCCAGGCTGCGCCCCGAACTCCGAGATTAAGACCCGGGACAGCTAAGTCCATTCCGAGCACCGAGACGGTGCGCGACGGGAAAATAAAAAGCGCATTAAAGACCACATCGAGCACGCACATCGCGACTCCGAGTAGGCTCGGTATTTTCATATTGCCGCTCACGCGCAGCATGCCGGTTTCTAGGAAATTGACCATCACAAGAGGCCAGGAGGCAATCACAATGAAAAAATACTCCGAGGCAAATCCGGCCACCGGATCGCGTGCCCCGAGCCAGGTCGGAAGATCGGAGGCAATGGCAAGGCCGACGGCAGCAAGCGCCGTCCCCCACAGAAACGTCACGGTTAAAGACTGGCGCATCAGAGATTGGACGGTCTTGTCATCGCGCGCTCCGATGGCTTGACCTGCCAGAACGTGAAAACCCGTAATTCCGGCGCTTCCGATGCCCCAGAACATCCAGATGGTTGTGGAGACAAGTCCGACGCCCGCGGCCTCTTGTGAACCTAAATGTCCGAGCATGGCCATGTCGATGTAGTGCATGAGAACCGAAGCGAGCTGCGCAATGATGGCCGGCACGGAAAGCAGCGTCACAAGGAGAACTTGTTCGCTGCGCTCGAAACGGTTTGCACAACGGAGCCTATCCATGAGGGCTTCGGTGCTCGGCAGTGTGCTCGAAAAAAAAGACGGCATAGAAAAAAAGAGGGATTTGCCGAGAATTCTAAGACGCTCCGGGACTAAGCCCCTTGGAAAGTTCGTCTTTTTGCGTCAACGCTTCCCAGCGCTCGTAGGCTTTGTCGACCAAAGAAGGGAGTTCATCCATGCGCTCCTTGTCGCGTTTGATTTCGTCTAGGGGCCTTTTGTGGTACTCTGGATCGGAAAGTTTGGCAGTTAAGTTAGCTTGTTCGGCCTCAAGCGCTTCGATATGCGCCGGAAGAGACGCTAGTTCCTGAGCTTCCTTGTAACTTAAGCGCACGCGTTGCGTTGCCGTGTTGCGCACGCGTTTGGGCTTGACAGGGGGCGCTTCTTTCGGGGGCTTGGTCGCAACAAGACGCTCGGATTTCGTAGCCCGAACCCAATCCTCGTAACCGCCGACATACTCGCGCCACGTGCCGTCGGGATTGTCGTAGTGTGTCGGAGCCAACGTTTGCGTGACGACATTATCCAAAAAGCGCCTGTCGTGGCTGACAAGAAGAACGGTCCCGGTGTAGTCGGCCAGGGTTTGTTCCAAAAGTTCTAATGTGTCGATATCCAAATCGTTTGTCGGCTCGTCTAAGACCAGAAGATTGGCCGGCAGGGCAAACAGGCGCGCAAGCAACAGGCGATTTCGCTCGCCGCCCGAAAGCGTTGAGATGCGAACGTTGGCTTTTTGCGGGGAAAAGAGAAAATCATTGAGATAACTCATGATATGTTTTTTCACACCGGCAATTTCCACCCAGTCACTACCCGGGGAAATGGTTTGCGCCACGGTCTGATTTAAATCCAATTGCTCCCGCAACTGATCGAAATAGGCCACGGAAAGATTCGTTCCCAATTTGACCGTACCGCTATCGGCCTGAAGTTTTCCGAGGATTAGTTTGATGAGCGTGGTTTTCCCGGTTCCGTTTTTCCCGAGAAGGCCGAGTTTGTCGCCGCGCATGACGCGCAAATCCAGCGACTTGACAATCGGGCGACCGTCGAACGATTTGAGAAGTGCCTTGGTTTCGATGACAACTTTTCCGCTTCTTTCCCCGGCATCGAGACTTAGCCGCACGCTTGAAAGCGCATCGCGCCTGGCTTCCCGTTCCCGCCGTAATTGCTCTAAGCGCCGCACGCGTCCCTCGTTACGGGTGCGCCGGGCTTCGATTCCCTTGCGAATCCAAACTTCTTCTTGGGCCCAAAACTTGTCAAACCGTCTGCGTTGCAACGCCTCAGCATATAGTTCCGTTTCTTTGGTCTTCTCGTAGGCTTGAAAGTTTCCCTCGTAGGAACGGAGCATTCCGCGATCGAGTTCTGCGATACGTGTGGCGACGGCATCTAAAAAGGCGCGGTCGTGCGTGACGACAACCAAAGAGCGAGCCCCGCGAAATTCCTCTTGCACTAAAGTTTCGAGAACGCCGATGGTTTCGATGTCAAGGTGATTGGTCGGCTCGTCAAGAAGCAGTAAATCGGGTTTGAGTGCAAAGGCAAGCGCTAAGGCGGCACGCTTTTTCTCGCCGCCCGAGGCACTTTCGGGGTGCACCGCACCGTCGACACCGAACTTATCCATGTACGCGTTTAAAAGCGCCTTTTCGGAAAAAAGCGTCGGCTCATCGCCTTTAAAAAGAGAGCCGGCTCGCAGGTAAAGGCTTTCAAGAAGGGTCGGTGCCGTAGGCAATATCGGTTCTTGTTCAACCAGGATGCACCGAGTGCCGGTGACGATTCTGAGTTCGCCTTCGTCTAAGGGAACCAGGCGAGAGAGGACCTTCAGTAAGGAAGTTTTCCCCGTACCGTTACGTCCGATCAGGCCGACTCTCTCGCCTTCTTGCAGCGAAAAATCAGCCTTATCTAAAACAGGCAAATCGCCCCAACTTAACTGGGCTTCCGAAAGCGTCAGTACCGGCATGGTTACGGGGCGGCTGGTGTATCCGCGGCTTTTTCCGTCTGTTCGGGGGCGTCTTGTGCGGGCGCTTGGGGAGCAGGCTTTTTGACCTTGGCTTTCGGTTTTGCAAGGCGCGAGACCGGATCGATAACGTGAAAGTCAATGAGCTCTTCGGGCGAGAGCATACGAATCGAGCCGTTGGCAATCATGGCACAGGCTCCGTGACGCGTCACAACGGGCGAAAGATCTAAGTTAAAACTCAGTGACCCGGTGAGCCCAGCGAGTTCACCTGCGGTCTGTCCGCGCGCAATGCTGTTAGCAATGCTCAAGGCATCGACGCCGAGCGCAAAGAGTTGCTTGGCAACCAGACCGGCCGGAGGCGGCACGTGGTAGGTCGCTTCAAACGCTTCGTCGTTGTAGGTCAGAATAAACGGAGAATCCACGAATCCGACTTGTTTTAAGTCGTACGTTAAGGCCTTGGCCGAAGAGTCGGTTTCGGGATTGCCAGGGTAAAGGAGCGAGGTGCCCCAAAGACGCGTGCGAAGCGGCAGGCGCGGACGAATCTGCGAGGCCGTGGAGGCATCGAGTGCCATAAAAACGGCGTAGTAGGGCGGTTCGGCAAGGGCGGCTTGTGCGCGGCGTTCGGCCGACTCACGCGTTTGACGCAACTGTTGCTGACGCCAGCCCAAGGGATCGACCTCCTGGTCAATCGGCTCTTCCGGTTCGATTTCCGGGTCGTCATCTTCGACGACAAGCTCGAAAAACTGTGTGATACGCTGCAGGTCTTTTAAATCGATGGTCAAGCGGTCCGGCGCAAACCCTAATGCCGTCAACTTTTGACAAAACGCCGCCGAGATACGTTTTTGCAATGGTTTGTCTTGATCGAGAACCAGCACTTTGGGGCGTTCGCCTGTTTCCGTCAGGCGCGGTAAGGCCTGGATTCCGAGATCGGCTACGTAGGCTGCATCGGCCTCAAGCGACAGACCTGTCATCAAAAGACCGCGCGGGAAAAGACGCGGCTCGTAGCGCACGTTTTCCGGAGCAATGTCTTTAGCTAAAACAAGACCGGGAACCTTAAGGTCAGAGGCAATGGAGCCGCTCGATTCGGGGTTAAGAGCCTCTTCTAACGCCGGATTCCCTTCCGAAAGGGCTTCTTGCTGCGCGAGGGTTGTGGCATTGAGCTCTCGGGCCGCTGCATCCGCAATCCGTCGGGCTTCTTCTTGCATTTGGCGCGCTTGAATTTCTTCGGGCGTGAGCGGAATGGCCGTATCCAACTCAACTTGATTGAGCGTGACAACGGGAAGCGGCAGATAGTCCATTTTGGCGATTTGCTCGATAGCGTTTCGATCGAGCGGTCCGATGGCGGCTAAGGCACCGGCATTGGCAGCAGCTTTCAGTTGATTGGCAACGTTGTCATCGGCCCCGGGACGAATTAAAAGCACATGAGCCGGATTGGGCGAGGCATAATTGGCGGCCAAGACGCCGTCTAAGGCATACTGTGTGACGGCATCAAAACGCGACTTTTTTCTCGGAAGAATGAAGGCCAACTTAACGGGTTCGGCTTTAGCGGGTGTTCCTTCGTCGGCGACCGAGGCTTGCTTGGCCGTTTCCGGCGCAGGGGTCGGAGGCGTTTGGGCGAAAACACTGGCGCAGACGGTTGCCATCAGCGGGAAAAGAAGACCGGCAAACAAGGGGTGCTTCACGATGCAATCCGAAAATATGAATGGTTTACAAAATAGTGCACTGATGCGGGCAGCGGGCCTAACCGAACAGACTTTCCCGAGCGCAACGCTTTATATTGTAGGACTTCCCATCGGAAATGCGGCCGACATCACGTTGCGTGCCCTCTGGATACTGTCTCTTTGTGACACGATTGCCTGTGAGGATACGCGAGAAACGCGAAAATTGCTTGATCGATATGCGATTAGCACGCCGTCTGTCTCCGTTCACGAACACAATGAACGCGCCGGAGCTCAAAAACTCATCGAGCGCTTAAAGGCCGGAGAGCGCGTGGCTCTGGTTACCGATGCCGGAACACCGGCTGTCAGCGATCCGGGCGCGCGCGTTGTCCAAAGCGTACGCGATGCAGGCTTTCGTGTTGTTCCCGTTCCCGGGGCCAGTGCCTGCATTACGGCCATGAGTGCGGCCGGGCTTGATGCGTATCGCTTTACCTTTGCCGGGTTTATTGAGCCGAATAAGAAGGCAAGGGACGCAGTACTGACCGACCTATGCCGACGCGGCGAGGCTTTTGTTTTGTACGAAGCGCCGCACCGTATTTGTGAGCTTTTGCTGCTGCTCGCAGAAAAACTTCACGCCGGTCGCCGTGTTGTCATTGCGCGGGAAATCACCAAACGCTTCGAGTCGTTTTATGCACTTGACTCCGAAGAACTCGCATCGTGGGCTAAGACTCATGAGCCCAAAGGCGAGTATGCCGTTCTTGTTGACGAAAAAACTGCACGCAGTACCGATGCGCCCGATGAGCAGACGCTGCGATGGGCAAGGGCAATCGCCGGCGAGCTTCCCGTGAGTCGTGCCGCTGCGCTTGCCGCCAAGGTCTCGGGTGTCAAGCGCGAAGTGCTTTACACGATTCTTTTAAACGAGAAAAACGCACACCGATCCGATTAGTTCGGATGGAGGTCTTTGTCGCGTGGTTTTTGCTTTCTATGCGCGACACAGGCATCGAAAAGTCCGTTCGGAAGAATACGCATCAGTTTGGCAAGAACACCCATCTGCCAGGGAATGGTTTTGTAACTTGTCTTCGCATCGATTGCTTGAATGGCAATGCGTGCAAACGCATCGGGCTCTAAAAGAAACGGCATCTTGTAAGGGTTTTTAGCCGTGAGCGGTGTTTTGACAAACCCCGGAGAGAGCGTTGTTACACAGATGCCGTAAGGGCGCACGTCGTTGCGAAGGCTTTCCAGGTAACTGATGACAGCGGCTTTACTCGAGCAGTAAGCCTCGCTGCCGGGAAGACCCCGAATACCCGCTACTGACCCGATTCCGACAAATTGTCCCCGACCGCGCGATTTCATCGGTGCGATAAAGCCGTGAAAGGTCGACGCCATGGCAAAGACATTGGTTTTGTAGATACGCTCCAAAACGTCCAGGTCTTCGAAGTATTCGGTTTTCACTCCGATGGAAATCCCGGCGCAGGCAATGACGATATCGGTCGCTCCCTGGGATTCAAAATCCTGTGCGGCCGCTAAAAGGTCCGTCCTGTTTGTCACATCCACCGCATAAGGGACGTGCTTTTCGGCAAAAGGCAGTGTTTTGATAAAGGATGCCAGCTTATCAGGGTTGCGCGCCACAAGACCGAGTGTGTCGCCGCGGGCGGCAAAAGCCCGACTTAAGGCGGCTCCGATTCCGCTTGATGCTCCGGTGATGAAAACGCGCATGGCATGTCTCCCTTAAATTCTCTCGGCTTTGACTCGGTCCACAAGCATGCGTACGGCTTCGATGGCACGCGGGCGTGAGCCTGTCATGTGGGGCGCGGTGATAAAGCGCCCGGCAATACCGATGACCGGGGTTGAGTCGATGTTGTATTGTTGCCAGATTTGGGAAGCCTGACGCACTTTGTTGCGGACGACAAAACTTTCGAGCGTCGCATTCCAGTGGGGCGCATCGATGCCGTGTTCGCCGGCCCATTTTTCGATATCGACCTGAGCTTCCTGGATAGTGTTCCACGGATGCTCCCCTTGTAGCATCCATTCCCAAAACGTCATGTGCAGTTCCTGTAGACGACCGAGCGCTTCAAAGGCGTAGTAAATCTTAGGGAACAGCTCGAAGCTTTCTTCCCAAGCGACGGGAACAGGAATAACGTGCACATCGGGGTCGGAAGAGACCGACTCGGCATACTCGTGCATTAAAGGCGCGAGCCGATAGCAGTGCGGGCAGGTGTAAGCAAAAAAGTCATGCACGCGAATCGGACGCCCCGGATATTTGACGGGCGGGTCAACAAGAATAAAGTCCTTGCCCTCGACCAAAGGCTTGGGTTCGGTTGCAAGACAAAAGGCCGGAGAGGTCACACCTATCGTTGCCGCACCGGCTAAAAGGTCACGTCGTGAAGTCATAGTGCTGCTAGTCTCTTAGGCGCAAAAGTTCGCCTTTGATGGAATTGTCCGCCAATGTCTGCTTGATTTCTTCGGCTTGCTCTTGAGTTTCAAACGGTCCGATGCGAACGCGGTAAAGACGTTGTCCTCGCTCGTTACGGTAAACAATTTGGGCATCAAGTCCGATAAAGGCAATACGAGCCCGCATGCTTTCGGCATCGACGTTTTGGCTGAAAGCACCGGCCTGAACCCAGTATTTGACAGGAACGGCACTGTCTTCCTCGGCGGCCGCATCTCCGGCTTTGACTGTGGCCACTTTGGCGGTATTAAGTTCCACTCCCTGGCCCTCGGCATACAGGTTCTTATTGGGGTCCTGTTTGCCGTCCATCGTGATGTCAACGAGTTTAGATCCCTGTTGGACCTTGGCGACAAAGGGAATCGGTGCCTTTGTAATCCACAGCGCAACGCCTGCGGACACGGCGAAGGCGAAAACAGCGCCGAGTGTGAAGGACCAGAAAAGCGCTTTAAGGCTGAAATTGGCACGCGTTTGATTCATCGGAGTTTCCCAAAAAAGGTTCACATGTGTTCCGGAGCACTGATCCCGAGGACAGCAAGCCCGTTAGCCAGCACTTGTCGGCTCGCCAAGAGGAGCGCTAAGCGGGCATTGCGCTCCCGTGCGTCGTCAACAAGAATTCGTTCGGCATTGTAAAAGGCGTGAAAGGCCGCAGCGAGGTCTTTTAAGTAGACGCACACAAGGTGAGGAGCAAGGTCGCGCGCGGCAATGCTCAAGGTCTTCCCATACGCCGAAAGACACTGAGCCAGGGCTCCTGCGGCATCGCTTTGCAAAACGGAGAAATCGGCCTTAGAAGCATCCTCAAAAGTCGGAACGGCAAAGCCCTTTTCTTTGGCCTGTGCGAGAACCGAGCAAATGCGAGCATGGGCATACTGTAAGTAATAAACGGGGTTTTCTTCGCTCTTACTTAAGGCCAAATCTACGTCAAAGACAAATTCCGCATCGGACTTTCTCGAGACGAGGAAAAAGCGAGCGGCGTCGCGACCGACCCAGTCGACGATATCGCGAAGCGTGACGTACGTGCCGGCGCGCTTACTCATCTTGACTTCCTGTCCGTCTTTGACGACAAGAAGCATCTTATGAAGGACGTATTCGGGGAAGGTCTTCGGGATGGCCATGCCGAAGGCAGGTCCCGCCACTTGCAAGCCGATTTTGACGCGGGCCACGGTGCCGTGGTGATCGGAGCCCTGAATGTTAATGGCCCGGTCAAAGCCGCGTTCGAATTTGGTTAAGTGATAGGCTACATCAGGGACAAAGTACGTATAGTGACCGTCTTTTTTGCGCATCACGCGGTCTTTGTCATCGTGAAAATCGGCAAACGCCGGATCGGTGGTCTTAAGCCAAAGGGCCCCGTCGGCCTCATAGGTGTAGCCCGAGTCGATGATGGCCTTGACAGCTCTTTCGACACGCCCTTCGGTGTAAAGCGAACTTTCCAGATAAAAATTGTCAAAAGCAACGCCGAGCGCCTTTAAATCCGCATCTTGTTCGTTGCGTAAAAAGGCTACGGCGTAACGTCGAACGGCTTGGGTATCGTTGATGTCGCCCGTGCTCTCAATGACGGTTTGATCGGGCGCCGTGATACGCATGCCTTTGAGGTAATCGCGGGCAATCTCGAAAATATAGTCACCGTGGTAGCCGTTTTCGGGAAAGTCCTCAGGCTTCGCGAGGCCTTGAAGTTCTTTGGCCCGAGCCTGAACCGAGAGCGTTAAGTTGTCGATTTGCGCGCCGGCATCGTTGTAGTAAAACTCACGCGTGACGCCGTACCCTTGTGTGGCCATAATGCGCGAAAGAACATCGCCTAGAGCCCCTTGACGGGCGTGACCTAAGTGTAAGGGTCCCGTGGGATTGGCTGAAACGTATTCCAAAAGAACGCGTTTTCCCCGGCACGCATCGCTAGATCCGTAAGCGTCTTTTTTCGTCAGAATGTCGGCAATCACGGCAAACTTCGAGCCGGCATTTAAGCGGAAATTAATAAAACCCGGTCCGGCAATCTGCACGTCGCTTAAAAGGCGTGTGAACTCCGGATCTTTTTTCATGGCTTCGACAAGAGACGCAGCAATCTCACGCGGATTGCGTTTTAAGGCTCGGGCGCATTGCATGGCAACCGTGCAGGCTAAATCCCCGTGCGAAAGATCTTTGGGTTTTTCGATGCGAACCGGGACATTGGTGATGCCGATGCTATCAAGCGCTCGCGTAATGAATCGGACAAGGTTTTCGTTTTCAATCATAGTTAGATGCGTGAGACAAGCCAAAAAGGAATTTCGTAGTCCGTAACTGTAGCAAACTACGGAAAACCGCAGTAGCGCCGTTTCAGTCGCCTGTTCGGCGAAAGTGCAAAAAGCCGGTACCAAAGGCTCCGGCTTTTCGTTCGGTTTTTCTTAACAAATCCTCGCGGTCAGGCGCGTCGGCGCTTGTCGCGTTCGAGCATGGCGTAGGCGGAGTGATTGTGAATCGATTCGAAGTTTTCCACCTCAACGCGGTACGCCAGAATGCGCTTGTCGGCATTGAGTTTTCCGGCTACATCGCGTACGGCATCTTCGACGAACTTGGGGTGTTCGTAGGCATACTCGGTTACAAATTTTTCATCGCTACGCTTGAGGCGACTCCAAAGTTCGCAGGAAGCGCCAGACTCGGCAATCCGAATTTGTTCCTCTAAGGAAAGATTTCCGTCAAGCTCGGCGGCAATCGTAATGTGCGAACGCTGATTGTGAGCGCCGTACTGGCTGATTTCTTTGCTGCAGGGGCAAAGGCTCGTAACCGGGGCTTGAATTTCCTGAATAACGCGTGTTTGACCGCCTTTTCGTTCCGCCGTAAAACCCACTTCGTAGTTCATGAGGGAACGAAGACCGGAAACGGGGCTTTTCTTGTTCACAAAGAACGGGCAGTGAATCGAAATGTAGCCGCTATCGGAACTTAAAAGCGTGAGCATCTTTTCCAAAAGATGCCGAATCATCGTAACGCTAAGCGGCTCTTTGTTTTCCGACAACAAGGAGACGTACCGCGACATATGGGTCCCGCGATGCTCGGCGCCTAAAGCAACGCACATCGTGACGCGGGCGATGGTCGGCTGCTTGCCGCTTTCGCAGGCAACGGACATCGGGAAAGTCAGCCCCTTAATACCGACACGGTCAATGTCGATGTGACGTTCGTCTTCAAGACTCTGAACGTCAGGGAGGCAATTAGGCATGTTTTTTCTCAAAATTTCAGACATGGGGCGCAATTTTCCCATAATTTGCTAAACATTGCTTACACATCGCAAGATTATTCGCCGCTACAATCTAGCCGAACGTTCGAATCGGCATTCCGGATTCGGCGAAAACGGTAAATCGGATTTGAAAAAATGATTTTTATCAACGGTCGCGGAGTCAATCCGCTGGTTACGATTGCGGCAATTGCCGTGATTATTTTCATCGGCATCCTTTTGTTGCCGATTATCGGCGGTCTGTTTCTCGTCTTTTTGGCAGTGATTGCCGGACTTTCGCTGTACGGAATTTACTGGCGTTGGCGGCACGGAGATCCGTTCAAACGGATGCAAGAGGAACTCAATGCTCAAATGAAACAGGCCGAAAGGTTTGAGGAACAAGCCGAGCGCGAAAGTCAGGAGCAAGCGCCCTTTGATGCGCGAGAGCGCCAAACACCGCAGGGTAAACGCGCACGCGTCGGTGTTAAGCGTGTCACGGAAGTGGAAGATGCCGTGATTGTCGATGAAATCTCACATCGGTCCTAAAACTTAAAGAAATCCCGGATGTTTTTCCAAAGGCGAAGGCGCTTAGTCAGGCTTTCGCTCACCGGTGTCTTCTCGTCTTTAATTTGGTCGGGCGACGCAATGGTCCAAACGGGCTGCGCAACAGAGCCCGTGACGCCGACCGTTAAGAGCCCGGGTGTAACTTGTGCCCCGGGGGCTCTCAGGACTTGCGCCGTTCCCGAAAGCGTTTTTTCCGTGAGTTGAACGGTCAGGGACCCGGACAGGCGACTTGAGGCGTTGCGCGCAACGAGATTGGCCACGGAAAGCGTTTGACCGGAAACGGAAATGTCTCCGGTGATTTCATCAAAATCCGTGGCAAGCCGTTCTTCGGGGTTGTTCGGCGTGCGGGTACGACCTTGCGAAATGTCAATGCCGCGCACCTGACCTTGAAGAATTCGGACTTTGCCGCTTCCGGTAAACGCCTCCGCGTCGGTGCCGTGCCCCGAAAGAGTGAGTTGTGCAATCAATGTTCCTGTCATCGGTGCCGAATCGGCACTTGCGGCCAAAAGACCCTCGACGGAGCATTCTTCACTTGCTGCGTTCCAGGACCACTTGGCATCGTCCGAAAGTCGGGCGGTGCTTTCAATGCGCCCGCCGGCTACGTTGAAAACGGCATCCGTGACGCTAAGCGTGCCGTCGATTAATTGGAGTTTGGCCGTCAATTGTTCGGCCGTCAGAGACGACAAACGCAGCTTCCCGATACGAATTTCACCGGTAAAGTCTGCGGAATTGAGCCACGAAGCATCCGAAATGTCCGGTAGGCTCTCAAGGTTCACGTCGGCCACCCGAATCGTGCCGGCTAACCGCGGAAAGCCGTCCCACTCGGCACTTCCTTCGTAGGTAAAGGCCGAAGGACCGACGGCACCGACCAAATCCAAAACGAGGCGTTCCTCGGCGGTGCTCCCGGAGGCCTTGCCCTTGACGGTTGCCGTCAAGGGCGCTTGCGTCGTTCCGAGACCCGGAATCGAGGCCGAGCCCGAAATGTTGGTCACATCAATGGCGTTTGTCTCATAGTTGACGTTAATGCCGGCCGAAAGCGTCAGGTCGGCTTGAGCGCTTTCCAAGGCCTTTCGATAGGAAAGTTTGATTTCCGGTGTGGCAAGTTGTAAAGCATCGGCGAGAAAGTCGGCCACATCGAGTGTGACTTCCCCGCGCGTTGGGTCGGAAGATGAAATCGAGGCTTTCAGTGCCAGGCCGCTTGCCTGCGAGGGCGTCCAATTCAGGCGTTTTGCCGAGCAAAGAACGATGTTTTCGCCGGCAGATCCGGCCAATGTGCCGCTTGCCGCAAGGTCTCGGAGCGTCACAGCACTTGCGGAGGCGGAAAATTGAAGCGATGTTTTAAGACTGAATGTCCCGATCGGGGAGGGCATACCTTGCCCGTCGATGGCCTCGCTAACGTGGAAACTTGCTTCAAGCGGCGTTTCCATTTCAGGCGAAAGACCTCCGAGCGTCAGGTTCAATTGGTCGAAAAGAAGTGTCGGAGCGTCACCTGTTGCCAGAACGCGGACGGAAGAATTTTTAAGAGAAACGTTTTTAATGCGAAGACCGTCCGGAAAGCGCGTTGCCCCGAAGGCGTCTTTGAACGCATCGTCCCCGATAAAGGCGTCTTGCGATAGACGGGTTTTTAAGCCGTTTATCGTCAGGTCTTGCACGCGCACGACACCTAAGGGAAGAGACCAAAGCGAGAGGTGAGCCTGAATCGAATCGATGTCGGCAAGAACCTCGGTGCCGTCTAACCGCGTCAGTTGCAGTTTCGGAAATTCAACGACAAGTTCGGGAAGGCGCTTTAACGAGACCGGTCCCGACAGCGTCACCCGAGCATCGAGGGACTCTCGGGCCAAGCGACTTAAGGCGTCTTGTGCCGTTTGCGGCGTCACGAAGTAGTAAAGAGCACCGACGCCGATGCCTAAGGCGACGACCCCTGCGCACACCGAAACGAAAAAAACTTGTGTGATGCGACGCACCACGCGTCCGGTGCCGCTGATAAAGCGGCCGAAGCGGCTTTCGGAAAAATCACGGCGCGGTGCGGTTTTTTCACCTCGCCACGCCCGAAAGCGGCGAAACGGGCTTGTGAAAAACGAGGTTGTCTTCGTCCAAAAAAAGGACAAACGCTCCCGAATGCCCAGGTGCGGTGTCTTGAAGTGAAAACCAAACGCCATAGCGGTAGCCCCGGTCAGTCAATCTTGAGTTTGCCCTTAATGGCATTGAGATTGGACCGAATGTTTTTCCGGATGTTCGATTGCAAATTCGGTGCCAAACGTTCCAAGGCATCGAGCGTCATAAAAATCGAACTCTTTCCTTTGTTGGAAAGCTCCCGAAAACGCCGCAACAAATCGCTTTCTTCCTGTAGGGGTCTTAACCGTTCGTTCGTGATGATGTAGTTGGCATCGAATCCGCAGGCCGTCAGGCGCGCCATACAAAATAGTCCCGGATCGACCAGACCGTCTTCGACTTTCTGGTATTGCTCAATCGGAATTCCGATCAGTTGCGCAATCTGCTTTTCCGTAAAACCCAAACGCTCGCGCTCGGCTCGAAGCCGTGCGGCGACTGCTTTGTGCTGTTTGAGAGTGACAAGCGCCATAGGAATATCCTCGATAGTGCCTGATAAGTCTATATCGTACGGGCGTTAGCGTCAGTTTTCGTGCGGGGTCAAAACATGACTTCAGTCAAAAATCGGAATGAATATATCAGAATTTGTTTTCCCGACCTGAATATAGACTTGGGTCATACCGAGTTTTTCGGCGTGCTTGATGACGCGTTGGTATTCCAGAGTCGTCAGCGGGCGATTGATTTCCGGGTGCCGAGCGGCCTTAAAAAGCGGCATGTACTGATTCATGACGGAGACGATGACGGCATCCCCGAAGGTCTGATTGATCCAGTCCAAACACCGGCAACTGTCGCGCCAAAGCCACGGAAGCACCAGGTGTCGAATCAGAACGCCGCGCGTCATCAGGCCCTCTCGGTTTTTTTGAACCGGGCCGACCATCTGAAACATAGTTCGAATCGCCAGGCTTGCCACATCAAAGTAGTCGGGAACGCCCGAGTATTTGGCCCCGTATCGAGAATCAAAGTACTTTAAATCGGGCATAAAAACGTCGACAAGTCCGTCAAAGCGTTTTAGGGTCTCCGGCAGGTCATAGCCGTTGGTGTTGTAGACAACCGGAATGGTAAGACCTGCTTTTTTAGCCTCGGTAAGCGCCGGGAGGAGGCTCTCGGCATACTGCGAAGGCGTCACAAGTTCCAAACACGTCGCTTGGCGCTCTTGCTGCTCAAGGAAGATATCTCGCAGCCGGTCGGGGCTGACGGTAAGCCCTTTTCCCTCTTGACTGATTTCGTAGTTTTGACAAAAGCAGCAGCGCATATTGCAGTGGGAGAAAAAGACGGTTCCGGCTCCGGTTTTCCCACTTAGGCACGGCTCTTCCCACGCATGTAGGCTCACAAGAGCCACCTTCGGGGCCCAGGAGCTCCGACACAAGGCTCTTTTAAGGCCTTCCGGAGTGTCTCGGTCCGTATTGCATCGACGCGGACACAGATTGCAAAGATGCGCTTTCATGGTCAAAAAAGCCGCGGGAAGGCCCGCGGCTTACTTTACGCAAAAACCCGTCGGTTTAGGCCTTCGGTTCGTTACGCAAACGGATATGCAGTTCACGCAACTGTTTTTCATCCACAGGGCTCGGAGCGCCGGTCAAGAGGCACTGCGCACGCTGGGTCTTGGGGAAGGCAATCACATCGCGAATGGACGGAGCCCCGGTCATCATCGTCACGATGCGATCGAGACCGAACGCGATACCGCCGTGCGGAGGAGCACCGTACTGCAGGGCATCGAGCAGGAACCCGAACTTCAGACGCGCTTCTTCCGGACCGATTCTCAAAGCCGAGAAAACCTTGCTTTGCACGTCGGCACGATGGATACGCACGGAGCCGCCGCCGATTTCCCAGCCGTTCAAGACCATATCGTAGGCCTTGGCATAGCAGTGTTCCGGATCGGTTTCGAGCTTATCGACATCCTCGTCATGCGGGGCGGTAAACGGATGGTGGCAGGCCATCCAACGACCTTCTTCTTCCGAGTACTCGAACATCGGGAAGTCGACAATCCACAAGGGCTTCCAGCCTTCTTCAAACAATCCGTTCTTGCGACCGAACTCGCCGAGGCCGATCTTAAGACGCAAGGCACCGAGACTGTCGTAAACAACCTTGGCCTTGTCGGCGCCGAAAAAGAGGATATCGCTGTCTTGGGCTCCGGTCACTTCCAAGAGCTTGGCAAGGATGTCATCGGAAAGGTTCTTAACAATCGGGCTTTGCAGACCGTCGCGACCCTTGGCCTTGTCATTGACCTTGATGTAGGCCAGACCCTTGGCACCGTAAATCTTCACAAATTCCGTGTAGCCGTCGATTTCCGAACGCGGCATGGAGCAAGCGCCGGGCACGCGCAAGACAACGACTTTCCCGTTATGCAGCTGCGAGACGGAACTAAAGACCTTAAAGGCCGAATCCTTGACGATATCGGTCACTTCTTTGAGTTCGAGTTTGACGCGCAAGTCGGGCTTGTCGGATCCGAAACGCGACATCGCTTCGGTGTATTCCATGACGCGGAAGCGCTCGCCTTCGGGAACCAAATCCACGTTTAAAACCTTCTTGAAGACTGTCCGAATCATTCTCTCGAACAGTTCGCGAATATGTTTTTCATCGAGAAAACTCGTTTCGCAATCGATTTGCGTGAATTCGGGTTGACGATCGGCACGAAGGTCTTCGTCGCGGAAGCACTTGACAATCTGGTAGTAACGGTCAAAGCCGGCCACCATCAAAAGCTGCTTAAATAGCTGCGGTGATTGCGGCAGAGCAAAGAACATGCCGTCTTGAACACGCGACGGGACCAGATAGTCACGAGCACCTTCGGGGGTGGATTTCGTCAGAACCGGTGTTTCAATATCGATAAAGCCTTCTTCGTCCAGGAAGTGGCGCACGGCTTGCGTGACCTTAAAGCGCAACTTCAAGTTGTGCTGCATCTGCGGGCGACGCAAATCGAGAACACGATAGGTCAGACGGGCCGTTTCGCTGACGGTGTCGTCATCGAGTTGGAACGGAGGCGTAAGAGACGGGTTGAGAATCTCAAGGCTCTTGCATAAAACTTCGACACCGCCGGAAATCAGGGCTTCGTTTTTTGTCCCTTCCGGACGCGCACGCACGATGCCGCTTAACTTTAAGCAGTACTCATTGCGAATCTTTTCGGCTGTGGCGAAAACGTCCGGGCAGTCCGGATCGCAAACCACCTGCAAAATACCCTCGCGGTCACGCAGGTCGATAAAAATTACACCGCCGTGGTCACGGCGGCGATGAGCCCACCCGTACAGGGTGACAGTTTGGCCGATGTACTTCTCATCAATCAGGCCACAATAGTTCGTACGCATAGGTACTCCTTACGTTGCGGTATACAAATGTAGGGGCCGCAAAAACCCCGTCTTCGCAAAGAAGACACGCAAAACACAAAAATTCCCGCCTAAAGTTTACCCCTAATCGGTTAGGGGCGAAAAGAAAAATAACGAATTCGGAGACGGTAAAATAGCCTTGTCGGCTCAAGGAGAAGTAAAAATGTTCCAAAGAAAAGTTCGCCTGTTTGCAGCCCTGATTTGTGCTGTGGTTTTAACGGCCTGCTCGCATCCGCAACTTATTGATCTCGGACAATCGCAAGAGGTCGTTCAAAATCAATTAGGCAAGCCCGATACCGTGACACCGATGCCGGACGGAACGGTGCGTTGGACGTACTCGTCGCAACCGTTCGGACAACAGGTCTGGTGGCTTTTCTTCGATCAGAACCAAAAGATGGTTGCTCGGGAGCAGGGTTTGCAGGAAAAGTATTTCCCGCTCGTGAAAATCGGTCAGTCCACCGAGGCCGACGTTTGGGCCCTTTGGGGGCCGTGTGCGGAAAAGTACGAGTTCCGGCTTGTCGGAGAGCACGCGTGGATGTACCGGTACAAAGACGGCGGGAATTTCGATATGGCCGTATGGCCGCAGTTTGATAAAAACGGCATCGTCCGCAGCATGGACATAACGCCCGATCCTTGGAAGGACCGCGACCGATTTTTTCCGTGGTGTTTTTAGGCGAAAACTCGGACCGGGACGGTTCGGGTTTCCGCCGAGGCATCATAGAAATCGCGCAAGGAAACCTGTGTCTTTAGACACGGGAGGAATTGCGCCCTCCTTTACGAGTTGAGTTAAAAAAGTTGTTCTCCTCTCCAAAAGGGAGAGTTTTTTGTACGAAACGACCTCGGAAAGTTTTTCTCCAAATAGAGTTCGTACTGCAAATGAACCCGAAGTCCGTCTTCCAAACACAAAACCAACATTTCCGCCGAAGCGCACTTTGTCAAACAGGCGGAAGTTAAAGACCTCAAATGGGGCTTGATTACGCTTGCGGTAACCGCCTTTAAGAATCGCCATCTTGTGAATCTGTCGGTTGTGCTTGCGGGTTTGCTTTTGATAGAGATACTCACCAAGGCGTTTTGCGTTGAGGTTTCCTGCAATGCAGAAAGCATCAGCGCAATGCGTCTTAGCAATACCGAATTGGATTCTTCTTGCCTTGGTGATATAGCCAAATGTGGCTTTTACAGGGATGCCAAGGTTCGCTTCTTTTGCTCTCTTAAGGAGTTCCCAACGCATGATTCCCATGTGTGTTGCATCGGTAAATTTCTTTCCACGCTTGGAAGTAAGTTGAATCTTTCCTGCGTGATAAGCCTTGTGGCAGGTCTCGCAAAGCGTGATGAGATTGTTCGGAGCATCGCCCCCAGTCTTACGACTCTCAATGTGATGGACGTTGAGAATCGGGTCTTTGCTCTTGCCGTGACAATGACAGCATTTGTGACCGTCTCGGAAAAGCACATATTCACGCACGTTCCAAAAACCTAATTGCTCTCCCTGCTGATACTGTTCACCTTCAATCTCAGGATTCTTAATCTTTTGAATATCGAAAGAAGCAACTTCGATTGTGATGCGAGAAACTGGGAGAATCGCACGAATCGCCTTAATCCGAGAGAGATGTGCACTAATCTTGTTTTCAAGAGTAGGAGCAAGCCACCCCTTATTCTTCGCGTGAACTCTATTATCAAAGCGTGGCGCACGGTAGCGCGTCTTACGGTTGCGTCTTGCTCTTCGCATCTCTCTACGACTTGAAAGCAAATCGGTGATGTCTTTACGCAATTCGACTTCAGAAGAAAACAATTCTTCTTTCTCGGTTGTTGCAGAAAGCCCGATATGCTTAGACCCTGCATCTACACCAAGATGAATCGGTTGCACGTTTTCCCCTGTCGCAATAGTGAGTTGAATCGTAAACGGAGTACGTCTTACAACTCTTGCCTTTCCATCACGCAAGAGGTGACGTGCCTTTGCAGGTTTGCAAGGCATTAACGGCTTTCCTCTTTTGTTAATCACAAAAACTTTCAAAGTTTTCTCCTTAAAGCGCAGAGACCCGCAGGTTCTGCTCAGACCTTTCAATCTGTTGTAATCCTTCGCCCGTGTTGGAAAGGGTTTCTATGTTCTCAGCACCATGTATTACCCAATAACACTTTTAACCAAGAACCGCAGAGCGTGGAACTAGGATTTACATCCCACGGTGCCTATACATTCCTAACCAACGTAGTTCAGATTTCTCCTCACTTGGGCTAGTCAACCAGGCTTGCTTTCACAAGCCTCTCTCTTTAGAGAGGGGTAGTTGACTATTTCTTGAGAAAGTCGATTTCGCGCGGATGCACGATTCGGTGAAAGTCTTGCGTGTCGATGATAATCGAGGTGTCGCGAGAGCCGGCATTAAACGCTAATTCCTTGTAACGCGTAAATAGCGTCGGGTCGGCAATGCCCATTAGTTTTTCATGAAAAGAAACGGGCGGAACAGCCCCGAAAATGCACCCGGTCAGGTCCATGACCTCCTCGGCACTGCAAAGACCTGCGCGGCGCCCGCCGAGGGCGGTGGCAAGTTTTCCTAGGTCGGCTTGGCAGTCGGCCGGCAACACGGCAAGGACGTACTGCTTGACGCCGTTTCCCTTAACAAGACACACCAGGGCTTTGGCGCCCTGTCCGAGCTCCGTGCCGCGCACCTCGGAGACCGATTGGCTCGAGCGTTCGCAAGCCGGGTGATGAACGACGCGGTACTTGGCCGCTCCGGAGTCAAAGAGGGCACAGAGCTTCCCCAAAACGTCTTGAACCATACAATTTCCTTCGCATCACGAACAAAATAATGCGATAGCATACGCCTATGCTAAATGAACTTAAAAACAGTTTTCTCATCGCCTCGCCCGTGATGACCGATGAACGTTTTGCCAAGACGGTCATCCTTTTGCTCGAGCACCGAGCAGAGGGCTCCTTCGGTCTTGTGCTCAATAAGGAAGGAGAGTTTTCGCTTTCCGAAGCCTGTGAGCAACTCGAGTGTCCGCCTCCGAAGAGGGACATTGCCTTCGGTTGGGGCGGTCCCGTGCATCCGATGATGGCGTTCGTTTTGCATACGACGCAGGGTCAATGGCTCCGAACGGACTTTGAAAACCCGAAAACCGGCATTGCCCTGACGGTCTCGGACGACATTTTGCGCGCTGCAGCCGAAGGAAAAGGGCCGGACAAAATCTATCCGGTTTTGGGCTGCGCGATGTGGGATGCCGGGCAACTCGAAGCGGAAATTCGAGAGGGCGCGTGGTTTTGTGCCCAATCCTCGCCCCGTATCGTTTTTGATCTCCCGTGTTCGCAACGCTATGAGGCTGCGCTTGCCCTGGTCGGCAATGAGGCACTCGGAGACGAACACGTTCTTGTTTCCGATGAAATCGGTCATGCGTGATAACCGAAAAGCCTCGGTTCGGTAAAATTGCCCCCTCGGGTAAAGGCGCCATGCAAATGCAGCAGACAGGGATTATTCTCGGATTCGATTACGGTCGAGTTCGCATCGGGGTTGCGCTCGGCAATATTCTGACGGCCGGCGCAAGGCCCCTTTGCATCGTCAATGCCCAAACAAAGGCATCCAAGTGGGGCGAAATTAGTAAACAAATCAACGATTGGAAGCCGGATTGCCTTGTCATCGGCATTCCGCGCCATCCGGACGGCACTCCTCATGAAGTGACGCAAGAGGCCCTGCGGTTTGCTCGGCAACTGGCCGGACGAACGGGACTGGCTGTCTACGGCGTCGATGAGCGGTACTCGTCTGTCCTTTTGGAAAAAGAAGGCGAGGCAATCGATGACCAATCGGCGGCGACCATTTTGCAACAGTGGTTCGATGAAGGGTGCCCGAAAAACGAAGTCGGACGGAAACAAGGGAAATGAATTTTTTACTCGGCATTTATCGGTTAATCAAAATCGGCCTTTACATCATCGGGTGTTTGTGGACGGTGGCATTCGTTTTGCCCGGAGCAGATTCCATGAAGCGCGGGCGCATTATTCGTGTCTGGGCCGGGCGCTTGCCGCGCATGATCGGAATTCGGATTGAGCACGAAGGGACTCTTAACTGTCCCGAGGCCTTTGACTCGGGCATTACGCCCGATTCTTTGGGGCGCCTTCTGGTTTCCAATCACGTGACGTTTTTAGACCCCTTTGTCATCGATGCGGTTTTACCGGCCGGATTTGTAGCCAAAGCGGAAATCGGGCATTGGCCTGTTTTGGGGCGCATTGCCAGTGCCGTCGGAACGATTTACATCGATCGCAGTAACAAACGTGCTCTCATCGGTATCGCCGAATCGATGGAGGCGGCCTTAAGGCAGGGGAGAAACGTTTTGGTGTTCCCGGAAGGCACAACGTCAAACGGCCAAGGACTTTTAAAGCTGCACTCCAATCTTTTTGAAGCGGCAGCCGTGACTGGGGCTCTGACGGTTCCTCTTTTGATTCAATACAAAAAAGACGGAGTTCCGAGCAGTATTCCGGCGTGGACCGGACATGAGCCGCTCTTTACGCGCTTGTGGACAATTTTGTGCACGCAAGGCTTATCGGTCACGGTTCATATCCTGCCGACACTGACGGCGACAAATCGGCACGTACTCTGTGCGGAAACCAGTGCAGCTCTTTCGGCCAAACTCGGCATTGCCGATCCTTTGGCTCAGACAAAATAAAAAAGCAAATCCATTATGACAATTGACATTGTTCAATACGAAGTTCAGGTCGGCCCTCAAGACATCGATGTTCTCAATCACGTCAATAACCGCGTTTACCTCAGATGGGTCGAGGAAGCGGCAACGACGGCTTCCGCCCAAAACGGCTGGTCGACACAGGACTATTTAAAACTCGGCGCGGCTTGGATGGCTCGCGAGCACTGGATTGAGTATCTAAGACCGTGTGTGTTAAATGACACTATTGAGATCTACACATGGATTCAGAGTTATCAGCACGGACGTAGTTTCCGTCGCTATGCGATGAAAAACCACGGCAAGCTCTGTTGTGTTGCTGCAACAGAATGGGTTTTTGTGGATTTGACGGTTCGGCGAGCCATCGAATGCCCGGAAAATGTAGCCTCTTGCTTTGTGACCGTGCCCTCGGACGACGCTCGCCTGAAAGAACTCGGGATTGCGCGTTGTGTGCGGTTTGCTCCGGTCGGACTTGCCTAGTCGGGCAAAGCATTTAGCTTGCCTGACTCCTATGGTAAGATTGCCTGAACCTTAATTCAGTTTGTGTAGCAATGTCGAGCGACGATTCTTTTTTGCTCATTGACGACGTGACGTTCGGGTACGGAAAGCGGGTCATATTAAACCAGGTGACCATGCGTTTCGGCCGAGGCAAGGTCGTGGCCATCATGGGCGGCTCCGGTATGGGGAAAACAACGCTTCTGAAGTTAATCGGAGGGTTGCTTGTTCCTTGGACCGGGCGCATTGTGTTTGACGGAAACGTTGTTGACCCCTTAAACGAAACGTCGCTTTATGCCATGCGTGAACGCATGGGGATGCTTTTTCAGTTCGGGGCATTGTTTACGGACCTATCGGTCTTTGAAAACGTGGCATTTCCGCTTCGGGAAAGAACGAATTTGGATGAGGAAACCATCCGCGATTTGGTGCTTTTGAAATTAAACGCCGTCGGGCTACGCGGAACGGCGCACCTGATGCCGGCGGAAATTTCCGGCGGTATGGCTCGGCGTGTCGCTCTAGCGCGAACCATTGCGCTTGACCCTCAGCTCATTATGTATGACGAGCCCTTCGCGGGTCTCGATCCGATTTCCATGTCCGTCACATCGCGCCTGATTCGGCGACTGACCGATGCGCTCGGGGCAACGGCGATTATCGTGACGCACGATGTGGCCGAAACCTTTGCGATTGCCGATTACGTTTATATGATTAACGAAGGGCGAGTTGCCGGCGAAGGCACTCCCGAGGAACTCGGTCGCTCCGAAGATCCCTTTGTGCGGCAGTTCTTGAAGGCAACACCCGACGGTCCCGTGCGGTTTCATTATCCGGCCGTTCCGATTCAGGACGATTTTTTGGGAACAAGCCATGATTGACGCGGTGATTTCTTTTTTAAGCGCAATCGGCCGCGTGGCAATTAAGCAAACGCAGGCTATCGGCGAATTCGGTTTTTTTTCCTGGCATGTTTTGCGCCTTGTTCCGGCGTCGCTCCGGCGCTTCTTTTTAATCGCTCAGCAGATTCATTTCATCGGCAATTATTCGCTGATTATTATTTCCGTTTCCGGTCTGTTTGTCGGATTCGTGCTCGGTTTACAGGGCTATGTGACACTCGTGCAGTTCGGAAGCGAGCAGGCCTTGGGCGTTGTCGTGGCCTTGTCGCTGATGCGTGAATTGGGTCCGGTTGTCACGGCGCTTTTATTCGCCGGGCGAGCCGGAACGTCGCTGACGGCGGAAATCGGTTTGATGCGAGCCGGCGAGCAACTTGCAGCGATGGAAATGATGGGCGTTGACCCCATGCGACGCATTATTGTTCCGCGCTTTGTCGGGTCGGTGATTTCGATGCCGATTTTGGCCATTATCTTCTCGGCCATCGGCATTTTCGGGGCTTGGGTGGTCGGTGTTGGTTTAATCGGATGCGACGACGGGGCATTTTGGTCGCAGATGCAAGGCAGTGTTGATGTCTTCCACGACATTTTGAACAGCATGTTCAAGGCTGTTGTTTTCGGCATTGCCGTCGGTCTTGTGGCACTTTTCCAGGGCTACAGCGCGCGTCCGACACCCGACGGGGTTTCGCGTGCGACAACGCGTACGGTTGTCGTCAGCTCCCTGTTGGTTTTAGGTTTGGATTTCATCATGACGGCGTTCATGTTCACGGTTGTTTGAGGCGTTTTCCATGAAACGGTTAAATTTAGAATTGATGGTCGGTCTGTTTATTGTGCTCGGCTTTGCAGCATTCGTGTTTTCTGCGCTTCAGGCGACCAATCTAGGCAACCTGAACGTCAATGACCATACCTACACGGTCACGGCGCGTTTTGACAATATCGGCGGCTTAAAACCTCGGGCTTCCGTCAAGAGTGCCGGTGTTGTCGTCGGTCGCGTCAAGTCCGTGACATTCGATCAGGAAACGTTCCAAGCTAAGGTCGAGATTTCCGTGGATAGCCGCTACCTATTTCCTGTCGATAGTTCACTGAAGATTTTGACTTCGGGACTACTCGGTGAGCAGTACATCGGGATTTCGGCCGGCGGTGAGGATGAAAACTGGAAAGACGGGTCGGTTGCCGAACGCACGCAGTCGGCTGTTGTTCTTGAAAACCTCATCGGACAGTTCTTGTATCAATCGGCCGAAAAGGGCGGATTGGACAAATAACTATGACAAAACAACGTAGCAAAATCCTCGTGCTTTGCGCGGCGGCTTTCCTTGTCGGATGCGCTCAGATTCCGCCCGGAGCCGGCGAGAATCCGGACGACCCGTGGGAAAAACTCAACCGGAATACGGCGGCCTTTAACGACACGGTCGATGAGTATGTAATGGAACCGGTGGCACGCGGGTATCGCTCGGCCGTTCCCAATCCGGTGCGTGAAGGCATTTCCAATGTGTTTTCCAACCTCGGCGAACCGAAAAATTTCTTGAACAATGCGTTGCAGGGAAATCTTGACGGCGCCGCCGCATCGCTGTACCGGTTGATTGTGAATACGGTATTCGGCTTGGGTGGAATTTTCGACGTGGCCGGGACGGTGGCCGGCGTGGCGCCGCGCGAGCAAGGATTCGGAACAACGCTCGGCGTGTGGGGGGTTCCTTCGGGACCCTATTTGGTGTTGCCGTTTTTCGGACCTTCGAGTGTGCGTGATGCGCCCTCGCTTGCCGTGGATTTGGCTGCACATCCGGTCACTTATGTCGATCACGCTTGGATTCGGTGGGGAACGTCGGGATTGCGGGCCGTTGACGTTCGCACGAGTCTTTTGCCACTGACCGATACGGTTAAAGCTTCCGTTGACCCGTACGTGATGACGCGCGAGGCGTATCTGGGAAATCGGCGCAAAGCTATCGGGTCAGGCGATGAAAACGAATCGTTTGCCGTCGACGAGTTTGAAGATGAGGATTCGGAGGAAATGTGATGTTACTGAGTCGCAGAAGTTTGTTGACAGTCGCGGCCGGGCTTTTGGTTTTCGGTCCCATATCGGCTTTTTCCCAAGAACAATCCGGCGATCCGAATCAATGGGTTCTTTCGATTAGCAATCAAGTCCTCGATTTGATTCGCGGTGATGCCAAGTTGGCAGCGGGTGACTTCGGTCGCGTTCATGTTTTTGTGAACGATGTTGTGATGCCGACCGTGGATTTTTTGCGCATGACGCGCATGTGCGTCGGGCCGAAATGGCGCACCGCAACACCCGAGCAAAGAGCAAAACTGCAGGACCTATTTCGTGAACAGTTGATTCGCGTTTACTCCGGAGCACTTTCGGCCGTTAAAAATCAAAAGGCCGAACTCGCACCGAGCCGTTTAAAACCCACAGACAAAGATGCTCTCGTACGCACGGTGCTCGTTGAGGCCGGAAAGCCGGATATTCACCTCGATTACCGGCTCAAGAAAGTCAAAGGGCTTTGGTACATCGTTGACGTAAACGTCGAAGGCATTTGGCTAGTGGACAACTACCGCAATCAATTTGCCGGGATTGTCAATTCTTCGGGTATCGAGGGATTGATTGCCGAGTTGGAAAAGAAAAACGCGGGAGCCTAGGGAATGCGGCTTCTTGAAAAAACCATGACGCTTGCAAACGTGGCAGCCCTCAAAAAAGAAGGGATTGCGGCGATGGATTCGGGCGATACGAGCATAGATCTTTCCGCTGTCACGCGTGCGGATTCTTCTGCCGTATCGGTTCTACTTTCCTGGGAGCGCTATGCCAAGGAGAAAGGTCTGACATTGCAGATTGCGCACGTGCCGTCATCGCTTGAATCACTCCTTGTTTTGTATGGGGTCAGGAGCCTATTTGACAGAATAATCGTGCGTGATAATTGACAAACACGGTGTGCTTTGAAATAATCCGTGCTCCTCGGCGCATTAGCTCAGTCGGTTAGAGCAGAGGAATCATAATCCTTGTGTCCGCGGTTCGAATCCGTGATGCGCCACCAGATTTTCAGACCGCTTCCTTGTGCGCAGGGAAGCGGTTTTTTGTACCCTTAGCAAGGGAATATTTGATATCTGTCAATTCCGATAAGACAATTGTGCCTTGAATTCGGGGATACAATTGATTACAAATGAGGGGCTCCCGTCGGAGTCTCTTGTTTTCTAAGGCGCTTTTGCCGGTTTTTTCTCTTTTACGCCCCCGGAGGGATTAAGTAGGGGTGGTTTTTCTGGTAATAAACACATGTCAACAAAAAGTAATGGAAATCGTTATATAGCCATCGGACTGATGCTCTTTGCACTCTTTTTCGGCGCTGGTAACTTGATTTTCCCCGCAGCGATGGGGCAAAGTGCCGGCGTGAATACATGGTGGGCCCTTTTGGGCTTCTGCATTACGGGCGTAGGCTTGCCGGTATTGGGTGTCATGGCGATGGGCTATTCGGGTTGCCGCAGTCTGCAGGAGCTTGCGAGCCGCGTTCATCCCTTGTACGGTCTCTTTTACACGATTATCAGTTACATGGCCATCGGACCGTGCTTTGCTGTTCCGCGTACAGGAACGGTTTCGTTCGAAATCGCCGTGCGCCCCTTCCTACCCGAAGGGAGCTTTGAAATCGCTTTGCCGGTTTTCCTGGCTATCTTCTTTGTCATCACGTTCTGGCTCTCGGCCACTCCGTCTAAACTCGTGGACCGCGTCGGCAAGTTACTGACGCCTGCCCTTGTTTTGACTCTCGGTCTGTTTATTCTGCAGTCCTTCGTGGTCCCGATGGGCGAACCCCAGGCAGCTTCCAAGGCCTATGCTACTCCGACGATTGCGACTATTCAGGGTGTTTTGGACGGCTACAACACCCTTGATGCCATCGCGTCCCTGATTTTCGCCGTGCTCGTGATTTCGGCGGTTAAAGAGTCGGGTGTTGTCGAAAAGGGTGCTGTGGTCAAGCAGGTTTACAAGAGCGGTTTGTTAGCCGGCTTCCTTCTTGCCGTTATCTATATCTTTGTGGCTAAAATCGGCGCCGAGAGTGTCACGGCTATCGGCATGCAGGAAACCGGAGCTCCGGTTCTGGCCGAAAGTGCCAAGGTGCTCTTCGGAAATTCCGGTGCCCTGCTGCTTGCCGCCATCGTGCTCCTTGCCTGCCTGACGACGGCTGTCGGACTTGTTACGTGCTGCGCTGCCTATTTTCAGAAGTTAACGGGGAAATTGTCCTACGTGACTTGGGCGGCCCTCTTCTGCGTTGTGTCGTACTTAATCGGCCTGTTCGGATTAAAGACCATCATCGTCTCGACGATTCCGGTTCTGATGTTCATTTACCCGCTGTGCATGGCCTTAATGGCGTTAGCTTTCATGCATAACTGGTTTGACGGACGTCAGTGCGTGTATGTCTGCACGATGGCCTTTACCTTCGTGATGGCCTTAATCAGCGGCCTTGAGACGGCGAATGTTTCTCTCGGAAACCTCGGTTCCTTCTTGCATGAGACGGTTCCGCTGTACTCCTCCGGTTTAGGCTGGATTTCCTTTGCCGTCGCCGGTGCCATTGTCGGACTGTTCTGGAAGACCATTAAGCCGATTGCTAAGTAATCGGATTGTAAGGTCGTTTAAAGCCGATCTTCTCGATGCGGGAAGGTCGGTTTTTTTCATGGGCGCGCCGTTAGAGGTGTCCCGTTAATTCACAAGTTTTCGGGCTACGCCAAATGAAAATTTTTAGCCTGAAAACCATTGTGAATCAAGGAGTTAGTTGCTTTTGAGGTGATAAAGTCAGAAAACGTTGCACTACACAAAAACGAAGTTTTTTGCCCCTTAAAGCCTTATGCCACAAGGGGTTTCGCGTTTTTAAGGTGAAAAAGTCTTTGTGCGATAAAAATCAAAAGGTCGGATTTCGATTTGCGGGGCGTACGGACATAAAGAAAGACCCGACAGAAACTCTGCCGGGTCCATGCTACCGAATTCCAATTGAAAGCGCTTAGGCCTTTTTGCGCACGGTCAGGATCGGAGCGTTTCCGTCAATACCGACAAGGGCTGCCGTAGCCAGGAACACAAGCTGGGGTCCCAAATGCGTATCGACGGCTTCGAAGTACTCTTTGAGCGAGTGCTCGCCGACGTCTTTTCCACCCGAGCCGAGGCACGTTGCCGGAATATCGTGACTCATCGGAGCATTGGCATCGGTCGAAGCCATGTCATAGCGCGTTAATTCGATACCTAAAGCCTCTTGTGCGGCGCGCGAGCACTGCAAAACAGGGCACGTATCGGGACGCACTCCGGCCGGACGCATGCCGATTTGAGTCTTGGTGAGTTTAAGTTTTAAAGCGTCGTCCGTGACACCCCAAATGGCATTTTCTTCCTCAACGGCGTCTTCAAAGGCTTTTAGGATTGTCGATTCGAGTTTAACGAGTTCCTTGTTGTCAACGCTTCGCATGTCCACCTGAACTTCGCAGTGGGCGGCAATGGCATTGACCGTCGTGCCGCCGGAAATCGTTCCGATGGTAAAGGTTGTTTTCGGGGTCTCCGGGACCTTGATATGGGCGACGCGGGCGCCGGCGATGCAGACAGCGTGAATCGCACTCGGATTTTTCCCGAAACGCAAGAACGAGTGTCCACCGGGACCGTCAACGGATAAAAGCCAACGGTGAGAGCCTGTGGCTCCCTTTAAGACACGGTTGATGTCTGTCCCGTCCACGGCAATAAAACCGTCAATCGGGTAGTGGGCGCACAGGTACTTGGAGCCGCGAATGTCGCCGTTTCCTTCTTCTCCGACGGTTCCGACAAACCAAATGTCGCCTTCGGTCTGAATATTCAGTGTGTTAAAGCAACGCAAAACCTGCAAGAGGGCGCGCAGACCCGAGCAGTTGTCTCCGATGCCCGGGGCCGTGTAACGCGTGCCTTCGATCTTGACGGTGACGTCGGTATCGGCCGGGAAAACCGTATCCATATGAGAGGCTAAAACAAGGACCGGACCGTTTCCTTTGCCGGGACGCCGACCGATAACGTTACCGATTTCATCGATGGTGACGTCTTTTAGTCCATAGGCCTTAAGGCGTTCGACGAGGGCGGCAGCGCGCTTACCTTCGTCAAAGGTCGGGGCCGGGATTTCACAGAGTTCAACTTGTTCCTTCAGGCCGCGGTCAACTTCCGCAAGGGCAAGGTCCAGGGCTTTTTTGACGGTATCGGAGGCTTTTAATGCCGCAAATGTGTCTTGTACGTTTTTTTCAAGAGGGGGAAGGGAAATTGTCATGACGGTATCCTGAAATCGATAAAGAAAAGCAAACAACGAAACCGGCCATGGATAAGCCGGTCTCTAAGGCAAATGTCTTACAAGGCCCACACCGTCAATATAGCAAGACGGACACGATTCGGGATTGATTTTCTCGGAAAGTTGCCGAAATCGTCAGGTCGAGCTAATAAAAAAACACCGCAGGGCAGTGCCTACGGTGTTTCGGGTATTTGGTGGGAGCGCAGAGACTCGAACTCTGGACCGACGGATTAAGAGTCCGCTGCTCTACCAACTGAGCTACGCTCCCGTTCTCGATAATGGCTGATCCATTGGTGGGTCGTGCGAGATTCGAACTCACGACCAACGGATTAAAAGTCCGCTGCTCTACCGACTGAGCTAACGACCCCCTTAAACCAAGCGGTCTGCCCAAGTTCGCAGAGGAACAGTCAACCGAGATGACGAATTAAACACGAATTTCACGGGGTTGTCAAGGTTCGTTTCGAGCCTAGTGACACGACGGTGTTTGTGTTGCAACAAGCGAAACATAACCGGTCGGCAAGAGGAAGCGAGAAAGTATTTCAGTGCGTTTTCGCGCACCGCATGAGTGCGACGGATTGCCGGAAGGGAAAATTAACCGTCTTTATGCCATTTTGTCTCCGATGTTAGGGAAAACACTAATACATTTGACCACAACAAACCGTGCAAATTTTAAAAAGCAGTGCATAATGAAAACGTGAAATGGCGGTTGAGAACCTGCTCAATCTGATTTAAAGCCTCATTTCCATAGTCTGAAGCTTTTGAGGATAAATGAGTGATCTAGCAATAACGGTTCTCGGTCGCCTGTGACGAGTTAATAGTTAAAATCTATTTGTAAGGAGACTGCATCATGGCAGCCGATAAGAAGCGGGTTGATTCGGTGCGTGTTGAACGCGTCAGTGATCAGAGTGAACGGAAAAAGGCGCTTGCCGCGGCCTTGGCCTATATTGAAAAAGAGTTCGGTAAGGGTTCGATTATGCGCATGAGCGATTCGGACCACGTCGATAACGTGGAAGTTGTCAGCACCGGCTCGCTCGGTCTGGATTTGGCGCTCGGAGTCGGGGGACTGCCTCGCGGTCGTGTTGTGGAAATCTTCGGACCGGAAAGTTCCGGTAAGACCACGCTGACGCTTCAGGTCATCGCCGAAATGCAGAAAATGGGCGGAACCTGTGCCTTTATCGATGCCGAACATGCCCTGGATGTGCAGTATGCGCAAAAGCTCGGCGTTAAGCTCGATGATTTACTCCTTTCGCAACCGGATACGGGCGAACAGGCTCTGGAAATTACCGATGCGCTGGTGCGATCCGGATCGGTGGATTTGGTTGTCATCGACTCGGTTGCTGCCTTAACGCCACGTAGTGAAATCGAAGGCGATATGGGCGATGCCCTTCCCGGTTTGCAGGCGCGCCTGATGAGTCAGGCTCTTCGCAAACTCACGGCTTCGATTACGAAAACCAAGACCCTGGTGATTTTCATTAACCAGATTCGTATGAAGATCGGGATTGCTTACGGCAATCCGGAAGTGACGACCGGCGGCAATGCCTTGAAGTTTTATAGCTCCGTGCGTATCGATATTCGCCGCAAGCAGACTTTAAAACGCGGTGATGAGATTTACGGATCGGAAACGCGCGTGAAGGTTGTTAAAAACAAGGTCGCGCCTCCGTTTAAGGAGGCGACGTTCGACATTCTTTACGGCGAAGGCATCTCTCGGGAAGGCGAAATGCTCGATATGGGTGCTGACCTAAATGTCATCGAAAAGAGCGGCGCTTGGTATAGCTACGAGGGCGAGCGTATCGGACAGGGGCGCGACAATGCCCGCGAGTATTTAAAGAGCCACCCCGATGTTGCCTCCGAGATTGAAAATAAGATTCGCTCCTTGCGCGGGATGCGCGCCAAGCCGACAAGCCTGACGCCGGGAGTTGCTGCTCCGGCGCCCGAAGTTAAGGCTAAGGAAAAGGCGCCGGCCGCCGACGAGTATGACATCTGATTGCCCGAACAAAGCGACCGGAAAGCCCCGGTCGCTTTTGTCGCAAGCTGTCGCATTTTTATCGCGTCGGGAGTATTCCAGGCGACAGTTACGCGAGCGTCTGATCGAACGCATCGACGGGGTATCTCAAACGCCCGACGATGTCGATCAGGCGCTCGATACGCTTGAAGCCAAGGGCTACCTAAATGACGAGCGATTTGCCCAAGCTCTTTGCCGGGCTCGCGCTAAACGCTACGGCAATGCGCGTCTTGCCCTGGAGTTGCGTCAAGCCGGTGTTGCCCCGGAAATTGCCCGCAAAGCCCTTTGTGAGCAGGAAGACGAATACGACCGGGCTCTTGAGGCTTGGCGTAAACGCTTTCGCACAGCTCCTGACTCGGATAAAGAGCGGGCGCGCCAGATTCGCTTTCTCGCTTCCCGGGGCTTTCCGTATGACGTGATTCGTCGCGTTCTTGAAGCGGCACCGAGAGCTTCGGAGTGACCTGTTGCGGTTAGCGTGTTTTTTTGAAAAACGCTACACTGCGCAATTACATTAGGGTTTTCCCGAATTAAGGACGCTTTCCCGTGGAATATTTGTATGACTTGCTCGTGAACCTGCACTGGGGTGCGGTCGGGCAGATTATCTTGATTGATTTACTTCTCGGTGGCGATAACGCCGTTGTCATTGCACTGGCTTGTCGAGACTTGCCGCACAATCACAGGTTGCAAGGCATTGTCATCGGCACGGCCGGGGCCATCATCCTGCGCGTGATTCTCATTACGTGTGCCGTGGCCCTGCTGGATTTACCGTTCCTGAAAGTGGCCGGCGGAGCCCTCCTGGTTTGGATCGGTGTGAAGTTGCTACTGCCGGAAGCGGAAAAAACCGGTGAGAAAATCGCCTCGAGCACCAAACTATTTACCGCCGTCAAGACCATTATCATCGCCGACTTCATCATGAGCTTGGATAACGTGCTTGCTATCGCGGCAGCTGCGCAGCAGGCTCATGACGATCACCAGACGCTTTTGGTGATTTTCGGTCTTTTGGTTTCGATTCCGTTTATCGTATTCGGTAGCCAGATTGTTCTGGCCTTCCTCGATCGTTTCCCGATTATCGTTTGGTTCGGCGGAGCGCTTTTAGGCTGGATTGCCGGGTCGATGATTTCCACCGATGCAATCATGCTCGAGCATCTGCCGCAACTAGCTAAGTACCACACGGTTGCCTGTATTGCCGGCGCGGCGCTTGTTGTGGCGATTGCGCTCTTATTAAGGAAACGTCGCACCGCACAGGGCGCCTAAAGAGTACCGGCTAAAAGGCGCTCTGTAGCCAGTAAAAGATTGCGGGCTGTCCCGGTCGCATCCGGTGTGATGGTCGGTTCAACTAGACCGTCCTTGCCGAGCAAAATGCGTGTCGGAACGCCGGCTCGATGCGCCGCTTCCAAATCTCGATTCTTATCGCCGAACGCAATGCTTGTCGTCAAATCGATGGCAAGCTCCTGAGCAGCTTGCAAAAAGAGTCCGGGTTCGGGTTTGCGGCAGTGACAGACAACGTTGTAGGCGGCAACAGGGGCGTCTTTTAAGTGCGGACAGCAATAAATGCCCGATAACGGGGCACCGGCTTTGTCAAAAAGTGTTTTGATGTGCTCGTTTAAGCGGGCTAAATCAGCCGGAGTAAAAAAGCCGCGGGCAATTCCCGATTGATTGGAGACAATTACAAGGGCAAAGCCGTGCTCTTTCCAAGCGCGACACGCCTGAAGGACTCCGTCTATGAGGGTAAAGTCCTCGATGCGATACACGTAGCCGTGATCGATGTTAATCACGCCGTCCCGATCGAGGAATACCCCGCGTAGCCCCATTATTTATCGCCTGTCGGATAGGTTTGCGACAAGTAGTGCATGTATTTGGCCGTACCTTCCTCGACGCTCTTAAAGTGCACATCGCAACCGGCGGCGCGCAGCTTTTCAAGATTCGCCTGTGTATAGGCCTGATACTTACCTTTCAAGTCTTCGGGGAAGGGGATGTACTCAATGAGACCTTCCTCAACGGCTTCTTTGAGGGTTCTCTTTTTCTCAGATAAGGCATTGACGACACTTAAAGCAACGTCGTTAAAGGGTTGAGCCCGGCCGGTGCCGCAGTTATAAATACCGCTGACGGGTTTATTGAGAAAGTGCATGGCAACGGCAATCACGTCTTCGACGAACACAAAGTCGCGCATCTGCCCGCCGTTTCCGTACCCGAGGCACCCTTCGAAGAGACGCACCTTGCTTTCCTTTTTAAACTGGAAGTACTGGTGGAAGGCAACGCTTGCCATACGTCCCTTGTGCTGCTCGTGCGGTCCGTAGACGTTAAAGTACCGAAGTCCGATTACCGGTGCCGTCAAACTCTTAGCCCGACGCCGCAACACTTGATCGAAAAGGTATTTGGAGTAGCCGTAAACGTTCAAAGGATGTTCGTAACGCACATCTTCGACGAAAACAGGACCGGGACCGTAGGTTGCGGCCGAGCTGGCATAGATAAACGGAATCTTCAACGTTTGCGCCCACTCGAAAAGCTCGAGCGTATACCGATAGTTATTGTCCATCATGTAGCGCCCATCGCCTTGCATGGTGTCCGAACACGCTCCCTGGTGGAAGATGGCTTCGGGTTTCGGAGCCTTGCCGGCACGCACTCGGGCAATAAAGTCGACTTTGTCGAAATAGTCGCTAATCGTGCATGTTGTCAGATTGACGAACTTATCCGAGCGCGTGAGATTGTCCACGGCGATGACGTCCGTAATTCCCGCAGCATTTAAGGCCCGAACGTTGTTGCAACCGATAAAGCCGGCGGCGCCGGTAACAAGATAAGCCATAGTTATTCTCCGAAAAGTTCGCCGTAAGAGACCGATGCCGTGCCCAGTTTTCCGACGACAATGCCGCCGGCACGGTTGGCAATCCGAACGGTCTGATCGAGCGGCAGACCGGCGGCAATCATGGCGGCCGTGACGGCAATGACGGTATCGCCGGCGCCCGAGACATCGAACACCTCGCGTGCCTGAGCCGGAACGGTCAGTGCCCCGTCTTGAGTAAACAGTGTCATACCTTCTTCGCTTCGTGTTAAAAGAAGTGCTTGAAGACCTAAGCGTTCGCGTAGTGCCTGAGCCCGGTTTTCCAAATCCTCTTCGCCTGTCCACTGACCGGTCACTTGCGCTAATTCTGCGCGGTTCGGCGTAATGAGTGTTGCTCCGGCATACCGGTCGTAGTCATCCCCTTTGGGGTCGACGAGGACAGGGATACCTTTTTCGCGCGCCATGGCAATCATGCTCTGAATGTAATCGAGACCGCCTTTGCCGTAGTCCGATAAGACCAGCACGTCGTAGTCTCCGAGCACTTCGGAAAAGTCCGTCAGGAGTCCGGAAAGAACCTCGTTGGACGGGTGTTCTTCAAAGTCGATTCGAACGAGTTGCTGTTGCCTGGCAACGATGCGTAACTTAAGGATGGTTTTGCGATCGGCATCGATACTTAAGCGTGACGAAATGCCGGCTTTTTCTAAAAGCTCCTGAAGTTTGGCTCCGTTTTCGTCGTTACCGACGACGCCCATGAGCGTTGTGCGAACGCCGAGACTCGCAACGTTCAGCGCCACGTTGGCCGCCCCTCCGAGTCGCTCATCGGAGCGGACAATGCGCACCACGGGAACGGGAGCTTCCGGAGAAATACGGTTGGCATCGCCGAACCAGTATTTGTCGAGCATGGAGTCGCCGACAATTAAAACTCGTTTTTTTGCAAGGAGTTGTTTATCCATGAATCGTATCAGCGGAAAAGCTATGGGAAAACGTTGCAAGTCGTGTCATTTTACCGTTCCGTCACTCGCTTAAACGGCGCGGCAAACGGTTTTTTTGCAGGAAAACTTCAAGAACGCATGGTTTCTCAATGCGATTTCAAAGCTTGGCTTCGAGCGGTACGCAACGCTTGCTCGGGCTTTTCGGACACGGCGTGTTGACCATGGCTAGGATGGAGGGAAAGCGCTTGCCGCAGAAGCGACAGAAAAATTCTTTTTGCGCCGGGTTGTTCGCAATGAACTGACAACGGTTTGCGTTAAAAAAGCGACCGTTTTGAGAGTTGCAGCAACGCGAAGACGGCATGCCGCTTTTTTGTCCGCAAAACACACAGATGTAGTTAAGTGCCATGGAACTCTCCTAAAAAACGGACTCGAACTGGCTTCGTCGATCCGAAGGTTCAAAGAAAAAGCGCTCGCAGTTTAGTCCGAGTTCGATTGTTGTGCGGGAGCGGATTTAACGCCGACACAAGACGCTCGGCCCCTCAGGCTTGTCGCGCAAGAGCACATGGGAGTAAAAGCACGAAAGAAATCAAGGGACAAACCGCGCAATTTTCTTTGAAAATCGGTAGTCTTTCCCATAAGAAACGATAAGGAGGCAGTATGCAAGACGCAGCATTTGCGCAGCGAGTCTCCTGGGCAAAATCGCTTGCCCGAGGCCGTTGGAAGGCAATTCTTTTAGCCGCCGGAGTATCGGAAGAACTTTTAGCCAAGCAAAACAAGCCCTGCCCGGCTTGCGGAGGAACCGATCGCTTTTCCTTTTTAGATAGGGACGGGGGACGGAACGTATTTTTGCCGCGGTTGCGGCGGCGGAGACGGCTTCTCGCTTTTGATGAAGGTGCAGGGCAAGGGGTTCGTACAAGCCTTGGAATTCGTCGAACGTTTTTGCGGCATTGTTCCGAAAACGGCAGAACCGAGTGAAAAAAGTCCGCAGGCTCCGACCGAGTCTCCCGAGCGCGAGCGACTGCGCAAAATCACGCGTCTTTGGGCACAAGCCAAGCCGATTTGTCCGGGCGACGCCGTCTGGAGGTATCTCACAGGGCGCGGGCTTGATCCGACGCTTGCCGGTTTTGAGGTTCGTTGTCATCCCGGGCTTGAGTATCACGATGAGCAAGGCGCTCTTATCGGGGTCTATCCGACGATGCTCTCTCGCGTGACCGATGCGACCGGTCAGGTTGTCAATTTGCATCGCACGTATCTATTTGACGGGAAGAAGGCTCCGGTCCCGAGTCCCAAGAAACTGATGGAAGGCCCGATTAAAGGCGCTTTAGTGCGTTTCGGGTGCCCCGTGGATATTCTGGGTTTGGCAGAAGGCATTGAAACGGCCTTAGCGTGTGCGCAGCTTTTTTCTCTTCCCGTTTGGGCCAGCCTCGGCGTGACGAATTTGGCTGCCGTCTCCGAACTTCCGAGTACGGTAAAACGTGTCCGCATCTATGCAGACAACGATGCCAATATGGCCGGGTGCGCCGGAGCGTTCACTTTGGCGCATCGCTTGTCCCTGAAAGGCTTGGATGTTAAGGTCATTCCGGCCCCTGATTCCGGAAGCGATTGGCTCGATTTCCTCAATCGGCGTTAGTAAGCCCCTAGCGGCTTCAATGCTAGACTTCGCGACGCACGAAAAGCGCCGCGTCGTGCGGCTTCGGGGGAGAAAGATGAGTCGGATTTATCGGGTGTTGACACGCATGGCGTTACCGATAGCTAAGTTGTATCTGCGGCATCGAGCTAAAAAGCAACCGGAGTACTTGGAGCACTGGGACGAGCGCTTCGGATGGCGTCCGTTTCCTGCGCCGACAGCGCGCCCGCGCCTGTGGTTTCATGCCGTCAGCGTCGGCGAGACTTTGGCTTCACGGACGCTGATCGGGCAATTCTTGACGCGTTATCCGGACAGCGAGATTCTCTTAACGTGCATGACACCGACCGGGCGAGAAATCGGGAAGAAGTTGACAGATGCTTGGCCCGGTCGCATCACGCAGTGTTATTTGCCGTATGACACGCCGGAACTTACCGCTCGGTTTTTCGATCAAACACGTCCGAAGATGGGCATTATCATGGAAACGGAAGTGTGGCCGAACCTGATGGAAGCGGCCAAGGCGCGCTCGATTCCGGTGGTGTTAGCCAATGCGCGCGAGTCGGAAAAATCCCGCCGGCAGGCGGCTCGATTCCCGAGTGTCATGCAACCGGCCTTTGCCGCTTTTTCGCTGGTATTGGCTCAAAGCGAGGCCGATAAAGAGCGTCTTGCGAGCCTCGGAGCGAAAAACATCCGTGTTTGCGGGTCCGTCAAATTTGATATTCGTCCCGATGCCGCTCAGCAAAAGAAAGCTTTTGCTCTAAAAGCGGCAATTTCCCGTCCGATTGTTCTTCTTGCGAGCACGCGACAAGGTGAAGAAGCTTTGTTTCTCGATGCTCTCGATGCGCTGGACACGAAGGCGTTGGTGTGGCTTGTGCCGCGCCATCCGCAACGCTTTGACGAGGTCGAAGGGCTACTCAAAGAGCGGGGGATTACCTATGCGAGAAAGACGGCGACGCCCGACTTACTCGAAGCCGCGCGTCGTGTGCGTGTTGTCCTAGCCGATACGTTAGGGGAAATGAGCTTTAACTGCGCTTTAGGCGACGTGTGCTTAATGGGCGGCAGTTTCGGCAATTTCGGATCGCAAAATCTTATCGAGCCGGCCGCAACGGGGGTACCCGTGATTGTCGGGCCCTCGACCTTTAATTTTGCCAAGCCCGCGGAGGATGCCGTGACTCTCGGGGCAGCTTCGCGTGTTAAGACGCCGCGAGAAGCTCTTCGCTTGGCCGACACATGGCTTCATGACGGAGCCTTAAAAGAGCGCTCGGCCAAAGCGCTGGCCTTTGCCGCGCGCTACACGGGAGCGACGGAGAAAATGATGGGAGAAATCGCACAACTATGGGAAAAAGCGACATAAAAAATGTTGTATCGATTGCCGGAGTCGACCCGTCGGGGGGAGCCGGTCTTTTAGCCGATATCAAAAGCTTCAGTGCGGCCGGCGTGTACGGCACGGGCGTTGTTACGGCGCTTACGGCACAAAACACCTGTGCCGTGACGGGAGTCTTTCCGATTCCCGGTGCTTTTATTCGGCAGCAGATCGATACGCTTTTTTCCGATGTACGGATTGACGCCGTCAAAATCGGTATGCTCGCCGATTCGCAAGTCATTGCGGCGGTGGCCGAGAGACTAAGCTACTGGAAACCGCGCTGGATTGTTTTAGACCCCGTGATGGTGGCCAAAAGCGGCGATGCGCTTTTAGCCCCCGAGGCGGTTCAGGCTCTTAAGACACAGCTCCTTCCGATTGCCAGCGTCCTAACGCCCAATTTGCCGGAAGCGGGCGTCTTACTCGGTCGCCCCGTGACGCAAGAAGAGCAAATGATTCAGGCTGCAAAAGACCTATTTGAACTTTCGGGCGGCACGTGTGCCGTGCTTGTTAAAGGCGGTCATTTAACGGGCGAACGGTGCCGAGACGTTCTTTTTGACGGCAAGGACGTGACGCAGATTGTCAGTGCGCGATGCAATACAAAAAACACGCACGGTACGGGTTGTGCGATGTCGTCGTATCTTGCAGCGACGCTGGCGCGCACGGGAAACCTCAAAGAGGCGTTTGCACTCACGCAAGCGTGGATGGCTCGAGCCATCGGCTCTTCCGATGCGCTCGATTGCGGCAAGGGGCACGGACCGATCCATCACTTCGTCGATCTGTGGAAGCACTAGGCGGTTTTGTACAATTGCCCCTTACAGAAAAATTTTCGAGTATTCGGATAGTAAAGTATGCAAAAACTGAAGATTGTCGGCGGGTCTCGCCTGGTCGGACAAGTTCGTGCGTCAGGTGCGAAAAACGCCGCCTTGCCGATTTTGGCAGCGTCCCTCTTAACCTCGGACGAAGTGATTCTGCACAACATGCCGGATTTGGCCGACGTTCGAACGATGGGGCGTCTTTTAGCCGGTATGGGGGTTTCGTTTGCGCGTCTTGATGCCGATACGGTGCGTCTTAAAGCCGATGCCGTGACAAGCACCGAGGCCCCGTACGATTTAGTCAAAACCATGCGGGCCTCGATTATGGTTTTGGGGCCCCTTGTCACGCGTTTCGGGACGGCACGGGTTTCTCTTCCCGGAGGGTGCTCCATCGGAGCTCGCCCCGTCGACCAACACATCAAGGCCTTAAAAAAGATGGGGGCCGACATTGCCATCGACCACGGCTATGTTGACGCCTCGGTGCGTCGCCTTCAGGGGTGCAATGTCGTGACCGATATGGTCACGGTTACGGGAACGGAAAACATCATGATGGCGGCCGTGCTGGCCGAAGGCAAAACGGTTATTGAAAATGCCGCGCGCGAACCGGAAGTGGTGGATTTGGCGCGGTGTTTAAGTGCCATGGGAGCGCACATCGAAGGTGCCGGAACGGTGCGTATCGTCATTGAAGGCGTTCCGAGCTTGCACGGGTGCGAATACTCGGTGCTCCCCGATCGCATCGAAACGGGAACGTTCCTGTGTGCGGCCGTGGCTACACGCGGCGACGTCCTTGTCACGCAGGCTGCTCCGTCAACGCTCGATGCCGTCATCGATAAATTAAGAGCTTGCGGCGCCACGGTTCAAACCGGCGCCGATTGGATTCGCATCAAAGCCGATGCGCGTCCTCGCGCCGTCGATATCCGTACGAGTCCGCATCCGGGATTTCCGACCGACATGCAGGCACAGTTTATGGCCGTCAATGCCGTGGCCGAAGGAAGCGGTCGCATTGTGGAAACCATCTTCGAAAATCGCTTTATGCACGTGCCCGAATTGCAGCGCATGGGCGCCGACATTACCGTAGACGGTCATACTGCCGTGGTGCGCGGCGTCGAGCATCTTGAGGGAGCCAACGTGATGGCAACGGACCTAAGAGCCTCGGCTTCTCTTGTGATTGCAGGTCTTGCGGCACGCGGTCAGACTGTCGTCGACCGGATTTACCACTTAGATCGCGGCTATGAACACATCGAGCAAAAGCTCAAGGGTCTCGGGGCCGACATTGTTCGTATCGATTAAGGAACCCCGATGACAAAGCAACTGATTGTGATTCGCGGCGACATTACAAAGCTTATCGTCGATGCGATTGTGAATGCGGCCAACAACACTCTTTTGGGAGGCGCGGGTGTTGATGGGGCGATTCATAAAGCGGCCGGCCCTGAGCTTCGGCGCTATTGCGCTACGCTCGGCGGATGCCCGACTGGTCAAAGTCGCCTGACACCGGGCTTTCACTTAAAAGCCCGGTACGTGATTCATACGGTCGGCCCCGTGTGGAAGGGCGGGGTGAGCGGCGAAGAAGAACTTCTGCGTTCTTGCTACAAGACGGCGCTTACGCTTTCCCAAGAGCAGGGCTTTTCGTCCGTGGCTTTCCCGTGCATCAGTTGCGGGGTCTATCGCTTTCCGCTTGAAAAGGCTTGCCGGATTGCCATCGAAATCGTGACAAATCACCCGTTTGCGGGAAAGGTTGTTTTCTGCTGCTTTAACGAGGCGGCTCGAATCGTTTATACGCAAACGCTAGACAATCTCGGCTTGCCGTATGCCGAGAGCCTTAATTAACGGCGTGTGAACACTAAGTCCCAGATTCCGTAACCTAAGCCCTCGCCGCGCGCCTGAAACTTGGTTCTCGGCCGCTCGCACAAAGGATTGGCCTGTACGGGCGAAAAGCCCGAGCCGTGTGCATTCGTTAAAAGCGATTCGCTTTGTAAAACATCGAGCATCTGTTCGGCGTAGTTTTCCCAGTCCGTGGCGCAGTGTAGGTATCCGCCCGGAGCAAGTTTTTGCGCTAAAAGATGCACGAAGGGTCCTTGAATCAGACGGCGTTTGTGGTGCCGTGCTTTTCTCCAAGGATCGGGAAAGAAGATATGGATTCCGGATAGCGAATCCGGGGCAATCATGTCGCGAACCACCTCGACCGCATCGTGCCGGGCAATCCGGATATTTGTAAGCGAAAGCTCTTGGATGCGTAGGCACAAAGCACCGACGCCGGCGGCGAACACCTCGCAACCGAGAAAGTCGATTTCCGGATGAGCGGCGGCAATGGCGGCCGTTGTTTCTCCCATGCCGCAACCGATTTCCAAAACGAGCGGAGCCGTGCGGTGAAAAAGCGTTTCGGGATTGATAAGACGCTTTTCGTACGCCACGCTGTACCGAGGAAAAAGTTCTTCCAAGGCGCGTTCCTGAGCCGAGGAGATGTGTCCGCGCCGCATCACGAAACTCCGGATGTGACGCTTTTTAAGTTCCTCAATCTGTTCAGCTGTGAGCTCTTTTTTCATGGACTATGGAAAAAAACGTTAAAAAAAACGGACCGACCTGATCCGTTTTTTCAAATGCGTGGAGCGGGCGAAGGGAATCGAACCCTCGTATAAAGCTTGGGAAGCTTTCGTTCTGCCATTGAACTACGCCCGCACAGGCTCGCAATTATGCCCGATTTTCGCGTTACTTGTGTCTTAGTTTTAGAACAATCCAGTCACCTAAACTCTGAATGGACTGGACAAACGCAATCAAAATGACCACCACGGCGCACATCACATCGGGCATAAAGCGCTGGTACCCGTACCGAATGCCCATGTCGCCTAAACCGCCGCCGCCGATGGCACCTGCCATGGCCGAAGCACTGATGAGCGAAATAAAACTGATGGTCAGTCCCGCCACAATCCCCGGTAGAGCTTCCGGCAAAAGCACTTTGGAGATAATCTGGTAATCGGTGGCTCCCATCGCCAGGGCCGCTTCCACCAGTCCCGGGTCGACTTCGCGAAGACTGGTTTCCACCAAGCGAGCAATAAGGGGAGTGACGGCAATTGTCAGGGGCACGATGGCGGCTGCCGTTCCGATGGACGTTCCGGCAATAAACCGCGTGAGCGGAATGATGGCAACCATCAAAATGATAAAGGGCGTCGAGCGCACGGCGTTGACAATCCAGCCGACCACTTGGTTGGAAATCGGCATCGGAGCGATGCCCTTGGCGGACGTGGCATAGAGCAAAACGCCGAGTGGAATGCCGAAAAGGGACCCGAGTAGGCCCGAAATGCCGACCATGATGCAGGTGTCGACAAACGAGTCAAAGAGCATCCAAATCATTTCAGAGGACATAATCGGTAATCTCCTTGACGGTCACGTTCTGGTCGCGCAGGTACTGCACGGTCTTTTCCAGCGTTTCCTGCGGGCACTGCAGCATGACGGTGAGTGTGCCGAAGTTTTTGCCCTGAATCTGATCGACGTTGGCTAGCAAAATACTCAGGTTCACATTAAAAAGGCGCGAAGCTTCGCTAATGACGGGCCTGTCGACTTCGTCTCCGATAAACGTCAGTCGCAGGATGTGTTCGCTTTGCTCGCCGGAACTTCCCTTGATGGCGGCGCGAAGGCGCTCGATCATCGACGGAGGAATGGTTTGTGCCATGACGGTGCCGACCATCTTACGAGTGGTTTCGTGCTGCGGATTGCGGAAGATATCGAGTACGTCCCCTTCCTCAACGACTTCCCCGGCATTCATCACGGCCACGCGGTCGCAAATTTGTTTGACCACGTCCATTTGGTGCGTGATCATGACAATCGTCAGCCCGAGTTCTTTGTTAATCTTTTTCAAAAGATCTAATGTGGCAACGGTTGTTTCGGGATCTAAGGCGCTTGTGGCCTCATCGCTTAAAAGCACTTTCGGGTCGCTTGCCAAGGCCCGGGCGATGCCGACGCGCTGCTTTTGTCCGCCAGAAAGCTGTGCCGGGTATTTGTGTCGGTGCTCTGTCAGACCCACGAGCTCAATGAGCGGCTCAACCTTGCGGCGAATCTGTTCGCCCTTTAATCCGATTAGCTCGAGCGGGAAGGCCACGTTTTCATAGACGGTCCGCGTCGAAAGGATATTAAAGTGCTGAAAAATCATGGCGATGTGCTGACGCATCTTGCGCAAATCCCTTTCGTTAAGGGAATTCAAACACACGCCGTCGACGGTCACGACCCCCTGAGTCGGGCGATTGAGTAAGTTAATGCAACGCACCAAGGTGGATTTGCCGGCACCGGACCGTCCGATGATGCCGAAAATCTCTTTTCTGTGAATTTCCAAGGAAACATCCCGCAAAGCGTAAAAATCCCCGCCTTCGGGGGTTCTAAAGCGCTGCGTGATATGTTCGAGTTTAATCATGAAAGTTTTTCCGACGACAAAAAGACACAGAGCAACCGATGTTTTCAGGGGTTGCCGCACGTGCACAAAGAAGCGTCAGTTTAACGGTTTTCAGGGCACTATGCCGAAAAAATCCCGAAATTTCAGGCGGGTTTTGCCCCAAGTGTTTCGTTCTTTTCCGCCTTGTGCGAGGACTCGGGGGCGTCTTTAGCTCTCCACAAGGCGCCTGTCTTGCACTTTTTATCGATGCGGTCTAAAAAGGCTTCGTGCTCGGCAAGTTCCTCGCCTGTCGCCTGCGCGACAATAAACGACCCCGGGCTCGGAATCGGATCCGGTGTGTCGGACTCGCCGGAAAGCACCTCCAAAAGAGATTCTTGCTTACGGGTCATGGCCAAATACACTTCGGCCAAAAGGTGCGCGTCCAAAAGAGCCCCGTGCAACGTACGAGACGAATTGTCAATCTCGTACCGGGTACACAAAATGTCCAGGTTGTTTCTTAAGCCCGGGAAAATCGTGCGGGCGATGGAAAGCGTATCGGTGATTTTCGAGCAGTAGTCCGTCAGTTTCCCTTTGCCGGCTCGTTGCAATTCCGCATCTAAAAAGCCGACGTCAAATTCGGCGTTGTGAATAATGAGTTCTGCGCCTTTGATAAAGTCAAGGAACGAATCGGCCACATCGGCAAAAAGGGGCTTATCTTGGAGAAACTCGGTAGTCAGACCGTGAATCTTGACGACCTCTTCGGGAACATCGCGCTCGGGATTTAAGTACAGGTGAAAGTAATATTTCGGATTGTCGGAAAGCGCGCGTCCCACAAGTTCCACGCAACCGATTTCCACAATACGGTCGCCCTCTTCGACCATTCGGCCGGTTGTTTCCGTATCTAAACTGATTTGTCGCATACGTTAGTTTCCAAATAGGGGGCAACGCCCTTGTTGGCAAGCGCATCGGCCTTTTCGTTGCCCGGATCCCCGTTGTGTCCCTTGACCCAGACCCACGTGACGGTAAAGCGGCCGATGAGGGCATCGAGTGTTTGCCAAAGGTCCGCGTTTTTCACGGGTTCGCGCTTGGAATTTTTCCAGCCCTTGGCTTTCCAGGCGTGAATCCACTGCGTAATCCCGTCCTTGACATAGGAACTATCGACGTGAAAGACAATCGGGCAGGGACGTTTGACGGCTTTGAGCGCCTGTATGGCGGCTGTCAGTTCCATGCGGTTATTCGTGGTCTGCGGCTCGCCCCCGCAAAGTTCGAGCGTACGCTCGCCGTATTGCATATATACGCCCCAACCTCCCGGACCGGGATTGTACTTGCAGGCGCCGTCCGTCCAAATGTGTAACGCTGTATCGGTCATATCAATCCCTTGCTGGTGTTGCCGGCCGGCACGGCGTTCGGAAACGCCAGTTTCGGCTTGGCAAATTGGGCTTTGCCGATGAGTTTTATGCCCGAAACGCGCTTTTTCGCAACGAGAATCACCAGGTTGCCGAGAACAGGCCACCACCTGTCACCGGCAAGTTCCAGTGCCGTTTTCTCAAACGTGCCGGTCTTACTGCTGATGCCGTACACGCCGAAGGAACCCCCCTGGACCGTAAGCCCTGCTTTTGCCAGTTGTTCTTTGGCTGAGGTGACTGTGCACGGGCACAAATCGTCCGGGAAAAGCGTCGGGCCGATGGAAAGCTTTCGACGTAAATTCCACGCGCCGATGCGGTTAAAAAACGTGACGACAAGAAGCCCTTCGGGGGCAAGAAGCCGACTGATTTCCGAGAGAACCGCCGTGTTGTCCGGTCGCTTATCAAGGCCGTGCGGCCAGACAATAAGATCAACCGATTCTGTTTGCAGCGGCACGGCCGTCTCTTCACACAAGAGAAGAGAGTGTTCCGCATCATGTCGCATCGGATTTCTGTCACAAGCGAGGATTTTTAAAGCGGCCTTGGTCTGGGAAAGTGCCGCTACGGTCGGCACACCCAATTGCAAAGCACAGGGAACCGAAAGCGCGGCAAAACGCGCAAAAGCTCCGACCTGCCAAGCACAATCGGTTTTTCCGGCCGGCGTCTCAAAATAGTCAAGTCGAGTCGGTTTCTGTTCCATTGATCGGAGTCCTTACCGAGGAAAACCGCCCATTCCCGGAGGTAGTCCCCCGCCCATGCCCGGAAAGCCTCCGCCCATGCCCGGGAACCCGCCTCCGAGCGAGCGCATCAGGCGTCCGAGACCGCCTTTTTTCATCTTCTTCATCACATCGCGTGTTTGCTCGAATTGTTTGAGAACACGATTGACTTCCTGAACGGAAACACCGGCTCCGGCGGCAATACGACGCTTGCGACTGGCTTTGATAATGTCCGGATTGCGCCGTTCAAAAGGAGTCATCGAATTGAGAATGCCTTCGGTGTGGCGAATCGAGCGCGAAGCGGCCTCATCGTTCACGCGAGAGGCGGCTTCCTGAAATTGGGCCGGAAGCTTTTCCACGAGGCTGGAAAAGTTTCCCATGTTTTTCACCTGCGAAATCTGGGCTCGGAAATCTTCCAAGTCAAACCGACTGCCCGATTTCATCTTTTCGGCGATTTTCTTGGCCTCTTCGATGTTGACGTTTTTCGTCACATCCTTCACGAGCGAGACAATGTCGCCCATGCCGAGGATGCGACCTGCCATCTGCTCGGGATTAAAGGGCTCGAAGCCGTCGAGTTTTTCTCCGGTACCGACGAATTTGATGGGTTTGCCGGTGACCATGCGCACTGAAAGCGCCGCACCCCCGCGACTGTCGCCGTCCGTTTTCGTCAGAATCACGCCCGTTAACGCGAGGCGCTCGTTAAAAGCTCGGGCCGTGTTCACGGCATCTTGGCCGAGCATGGAGTCCACGACAAACAGGTTTTCCGCCGGCTTTAGATAGTCTGCTAAGCGCGAGACTTCCTGCATCATCGCCTCATCAACGGCCAGGCGCCCGGCCGTATCCACAATCAGGACGTCGTAAAAATGCCGCCGCGCGTCATCGAGAGCCTCTTGAGCAATCGCTAAGGGGTCTTGACCGACCGTGCTCGGGAAAAAATCTGCTCCGGCTTGGGCACTGACGGCTTTTAACTGTTCGATGGCAGCGGGCCGATAGACGTCGGCCGATACGGTGAGCACTTTTTTGCCGAAGGTTTCTTTTAAGTACTTCGCGAGTTTCCCGGCTGTTGTCGTTTTACCGGCGCCCTGCAAACCGGCAAGGAGGATGACGGCGGGCGGCTGAACATTCAAGTGAATGCTTAACTCATCGCGCGATAAGTCGCCCCCGATGACATCGGTGAGTTCTTTTTCGACAACACCGACCAGGGCCTGTCCGGGATTTAAGGTTCCGATGACTTCCTGCCCGAGGGCACGGGCTTTAATGCGACTTGTGAGTTCCCGCACAACCGGCAAAGCCACGTCGGCCTCTAAAAGCGCCAAGCGGACTTCGCGGAGCATGTCGCGCGTATTTTCTTCGGTGAGTCGAGCTTGACCGCGCATGGTTTTGACGATGCGGGCCAACTTTGTTGTTAAAGTATCAAACATGGTCTTTGTAGCGGTAAAAGCATTGCGTGGGCCGTCTCGCCGATTCTCCGAGAGTTTGACTACAATCATATCGGCTTCGGCCGGTTCGAAGTCGGGGTTCATTGTACGGCAAGAATGCCCGTTGCGACTTGCTTTAAAGAGCAATTCGGAACAAGGATTTTTTGAAGAATGCAGGGTGTGTTTTCTTTATCGTGGGCTGCGGCGTTTTTATATGCGGTTTTCGCATGGCGAATTCTTTCCGTGTTGCGTACGCCTGCCGCCAAAGCGCCGCGCGGGGTGCTCTACGGGGCATCCTTGGCACTTGTTTTGCACGCGCTTGCCGTCTACACCGCTGTCTTTTCCGACTTTCAGGTGCATTTCGGATTTGCGTTGGCGCTTTCCTGCGTGCTTTTAGCCGCCGTCTTTGTCATCTTGGTCGAAAGCGCGGTTCGTCGCGTCACGATTCTGACGGGGTTCGTGCTCCTTTTAGCTGCCCCGGCCTCCCTTGTGCCGGAACTGTTTCCGGCCCCGGTGATTTTGACTGCTCCGACGTTTGCCTTTAAGGCGCATATCGGATTTGCTTTGGCAGCCTACGGCTTTATCGTCGATGCCGCCGTGCAGGCCGTGCTCATTTCCGTTTTTTCTCGCAAAATGAAGCATCCGGACCGGTCGGTCGATACCGGGTGGCTCTCGAATATGCCCGATTTGATGGCCATGGAACGGATTTTGTTCCGAATTGTCGTCTGTGCCTTCCTATGCTTAAGTTGCGTGCTCATTTTCGGGGCACTGACTACAAGCGAAGTGTGGCATGTGGCCATCGGATTTGATCACAAGACGGTATTAACGTGGCTTTCCTGGCTCTTTTTTGCCGTGCTGTTGGCAGGGCGCTATTTCTTCCATTGGCGCGGACGCGTGGCGCTTTGTTGGTTTTGGGCCGGAGCCGGAACACTTGCCGTCGCGTATCTGGGGTATCGATTTATGATTGAAATCTTTTTCTCGTAGGATCTTGCGATGGGTCGAATTCTCTTTTTTGTCGGGCTGGGCATTATTCTTTATGCCCTGATTCGGACGGCGCTCAGTGCACGAAAGCCGACAAAGAAAAAGCGCTCCAAGATTCCGTTTGTCGTGCACATGTGCGAGTGTCCTGTCTGCGGAACGCACTTTCCGGAAGACGAGGCCGTACTCGGAGCCGGCGTGAAATATTGTTCGGAAGCGTGTCGAGCCAAGGCGCGAGGAAAACATGCCTCGTAGTAAGGCTCTACGCTTGGGAAAAGACGGCTGGTGCGATGGCGTGGAGCACCTTGCGTCTTCCCACTTTAACGAGCGGCCCGAGGGAGTTACGCCGACCCTCGTTATCCTTCATTGCATCAGTTTGCCGCCCGGATGTTTTGCGACGGGCGATGTGGCCGAACTATTTCTCGGGACGCTCGATGTGACGAAAGATCCGCGCTTGGCGGACTTGGCGGGATTGCGCGTTTCCTCGCATTTTTTCATTGCGCGGGACGGAAAAGTTTTTCAGTTTGTTTCGTGTAACGACCGAGCCTGGCATGCCGGCGTAAGCTCTTTTATGGGGTGCGACAATTGCAACGATTACTCCGTCGGCATTGAGCTTGAAGGCACCGAGAGTGAGCCCTTTCAAAAGGCGCAGTATGCGGCACTTTTGGAGGTATTAAAGGCACTTTCGCGGCGCTACGCCATTGGAGCGGTCGTGGCCCATAGTGATGTGGCTCCGGGAAGAAAGACCGATCCGGGTCCTTACTTTGACTGGCAGTACCTGCAAAGGCGAAAATCCGCTTTCGGAAACCCTGAATTTCCGGGCGCTGCGGCTTGCATGGAAAAAGCTGTGTACGATGCGAGCCTAACGCACCGTCTTACTTAAATCGGTTTGATTAAAAGGTTTGACAATGAGTTTTGTTTTTTGGTTGGTCAATCTTGTCGCATCTATTTTGGGCTGTGTCCTGATTCTAAGAGCCTATCTTTGGTCTTTGGCTATCAGCCCGAGAGACCCGATGGTACGGTTTGCCTGGAAATTAACCGATTGGCTTGTCAATCCGATTTCCTACATTATTCGTCCGAGGGGCAATTGGGAATGGGCAAGTCTTATGAGTGCCTTACTCGTTGCCGTCGTGGTCACACTGTTTGCGCACGAAGTGACGGGATTTCCGGCCACCGGCCTTGCATTTGCGATTGCTCCGGTTGCACTCGTGCTGCGTTGGGCCACGGACCTAATTACGTGGGGCTTGATTTTTTACTGCGTGATGAGTTTTGTTGCCAATCCGTTTTCGCCGTACTACGCCTTGCTCGCGACCTTAATGGAACCTTTCCTGCGCCCCCTGCGTCGGTTTATTCCGAATATCGGACGGCTCGATTTAACGCCGATTGTGCTTTTTATCGTGCTTTCGGCCCTGCAGGGCTTTCTCATCGTTCCGGCAAGTACCGGCCTTTTGGTGCTTTAAAAAAGCCGGCTCGAAACATCGGCCGGCTCCTTGCAACGACGTCGATTGCGTTAAACGTTAAATAGGAAGTTCATCACATCGCCGTCGGCGACAACGTAGTCTTTCCCTTCGGCGCGCATCTTGCCGGCTTCCTGGGCGCCTTTTTCTCCTCCAAGTGCCACGTAGTCGTCATAGGCAATGGTTTGGGCGCGAATAAATCCGCGCTCAAAGTCCGTGTGAATGACACCGGCGGCCTTGGGAGCGGTATCGCCTTTGTGAATCGTCCAAGCACGCACTTCTTTGGGACCGGCCGTAAAGAACGTCTGTAGGCCGAGTAGGTCAAAACCGGCTCGGATGACGCGATCTAACCCGGCTTCGGTCATGCCCATGTCCGCAAGGAAAATTTCCTTATCTTCGGGGGGCATGTCGGCAATGTCCGCTTCTGTTTTCGCACAGATGGCGACAACGGGGGTGTTTTCCTTGGCCGCATACTCACGCACGGCATCGAGAAGGGGATTATTCGTAAAACCTTTATCGTCGACATTGGCCACGTACATCACGGGTTTAAGGGTCAACAAAAAGAGTGGGCGCAATTCTTCAAGCTCTTCTTTTGTCAGTGCGGCAGCGCGCGCCGGGCGTCCTTCATTAAGGACAGGCTGCACTTTTTCCAAGGCAAGAACGAGTTTTAAGGCTTGTTTGTCGCCTCCTTGACGGGCCTGTTTCTGGTAGCGCGAAAGCGCTTTTTCCACACTCGCTAAATCGGCAAGCGCCAGTTCCGTGTTAATCACTTCGATATCGCTAACAGGGTCGACCTTCCCGGAAACGTGGACGATGTTGTCGTCGTTAAAACACCGCACGATATGAGCGATGGCATCGCACTCGCGGATGTTGGCCAAAAATTGGTTTCCTAGTCCTTCGCCTTTACTTGCGCCGGCCACAAGACCGGCAATATCGACAAATTCGACGGCCGCCGGAACAATGCGGGCCGGATGCACGATTTCGGCTAAGGCATTTAAGCGCTTATCGGGGACTTCCACAATACCGACATTGGGTTCGATGGTACAAAACGGATAGTTCTCGGCGGCAATGCCGGCTTTCGTGAGGGCATTAAAAATGGTGGATTTGCCGACATTAGGTAGACCTACGATGGCGCATTTCAGTCCCATGATGTGTTTCCTTACTTGTTAAGCGCATCAAGCGCTTCATTTAAATGGTGCTCATCAAACAGCGTAACGCCGGCTTTTCTTAAAGCGGCTGCGGCAACGCCTTGTCCGGCAATGATTTTTCCGCTGTGCGTGCCGTCGTAAACGGTGTCGGGACCGCAACTCGGACTCTTGGACTTAAGGACGGCGACTTTAACGCCGTGCTTGCGAGCCAACGCGACAAAGTTTTCGGCACCCTTGACGTAAAAGGCCGTGACGTCTTTACCCGATTGCGTCAGGACTCGCCCCGTGCCGTTTAAAACATCGTCGGCCGTTTTCCCCCGTTCGATTTCAGCGGCTTCGCGCGGGGTATCCAGGCCGGCGGAGCATTCCGGACACAAGACGGCCACTTGACCGACATTGAGCATGTAGTGAAGGCGTTTATCGACGATGCTCGGATAGGTTCGGGCATCGTACCTGCAGCACTGCCCGACAAGGCAGGCACTCATGCAAAGTTGAATTGTCACGGCTCTGTCTCCTTTTGATCGACGGTTTGAGGCTTGGGCGCATGGGCGAACTTCATGACAACGCGTTCAACGCGGTCCATGTTTCCGGCAACCAGATTGTCCAAGGTCTTTAAGGCTTCGGTCATGCAGCCGTCAATTGCCTGGCGATGTTCGGATGTCGGACGCCCGAGGACCCAATCGGCCACATCCATCCCCGGACAGAATACGCGCGGATGCCCGATGCCGAAGCGCAAGCGCCAAAAGTTCGGTGTGCCGAGCTTTTCGGTGATGTCTTTTAAGCCGTTATGCCCGGCGTTTCCGCCTCCGAGTTTGATTTTCATCGTGCCGGGTAGCAAATCCAGCTCGTCGTGCACGACAAGAATCTGTTCGGGTTTGAGTTTAAAGTACGAGCGCACGGCTTGAACGGCCGAGCCCGAAAGGTTCATGTAGGTTGTCGGCTTTAAAAGCCAGACCGCGCCTTTCTCTGTTTCGGCTTTAGTCACAAGACCGAAAAACTTGGCGTCTTCTCGAAAGCGGGCGCCGATTTTGGTAGCAACGGCGTCGACAAAGTCGTAACCCATGTTGTGACGGGTTCCGACATACTCGTTCCCGGGATTTCCGAGACCGACAATCAGGCTAATGGGGTAGGTGGCTGGCATATCCGATAGATTAGACTAAAAAAGGTCCGCCGACCGATTAGGGCGGGCGAACCTTTTGTGCGAAACGCCGTCAATTACTTCTTGCTGTCTTTGGCAGGCGCAGCCGCAGGAGCGGCATCGGCCGCAGGGGCTGCGGCGGCAGCAGGAGCCGCACCGGCAGCAGGCGCAGCGGCATCGGTCGCAGCAGTAGCGGCGGCAGCCGGCGTATCGTCGGCAATCGTGGTCACTGTCGCAACAGGCTGATCGGGGTTGACGGCCTTGACGTGCTCAGGCAACTTCAAGTCGGCCACACGCATCGTAAAGCCGGTTGTCATACCCGACAGATCCACATCGATAAATTCGGGCAAGTCCTTCGGCAAGCACGTCAAATCCACGGTCGAAACAATGTGGCTGACGAAGGCCTTTTCAATCTTGACGGCCGGGCTCTGTTCCTCACCGAAGAAGTGCAGCGGAACACGCATCGTGACGTCCGAATTCGGGTCAATGCGCTGGAAGTCCACGTGCATGCACTGGTTCTTGTACGGATGCATCTGGAAGGAACGCAAAACGACGAGCTGATCGGCGCCGTCGAGTTCCATCGTCAAAATCGAAGCGTGGAACTTTTCTTTCTGCAAATCGTAGAACAGTTCCTTGTGATCGATTTCAATGGGCGTTGCGGCGACATTGTTCCCGTACAAAATGCCGGGGACCTTGTTTTCGCGGCGCAGGCGGCGGCTCGCACTCGTTCCCTGTACCTTACGCGTTTTGGCGATGACTTTCATGAGGTTTAACTCCAAATAGAAAAATATGTTTTAAGGAGAAATGTCCCGACGCGGCCGCGACCAGCGCGCACCGAGGCGATTTCTTACTTTAGCCTTCCGTGAATAAAGCACTCACGGAGTTTTCACGCGCGATGCGTGAAATGGTTTCCCCGACCAAAGAGGCGCAGCTTAACTGGCGAATCTTCGAGCAGGCCTGAGCCGCGGGGCTGAGCGGAATCGTATCGGTGACGACGAGCTCATCGAGCGCGGAGTTGGTAATTCTTTCAACGGCGTTACGCGACAAAACCGGGTGCGTAATGTAAGCCAAAACGCGTGTGGCTCCGCGTTCTTTTAAGGCACCGGCGGCATTGCAGAGCGTGCCGGCCGTATCGACGATGTCATCGGTAATCACGCAGGTATGAGCGTTCACATCACCGATGATGTTCATGATTTCGGCCACGTTGGCCTTAGGACGACGCTTATCGATAATCGCGAGGTCAACGCCTAAGAGTTTGGCCATCGCGCGGGCACGGACCACGCCGCCCACATCGGGCGAGACAACCATCAAATCCGGATAGTTGTGCGAGACCAGGTCATTGAGCATGAGCGGTGTGGCGTAGATGTTATCGACGGGCACATCGAAAAAGCCCTGAATCTGGTCGGCATGCAGGTCCATCGTCAGAACGCGGCTCACGCCCACGCTCTGGAGCATGTTGGCAATGACCTTGGCGGAAATAGCCACACGCGTGGAACGCGGACGGCGATCTTGGCGGGCGTATCCGTAGTAGGGCATCACGGCCGTAATGCGACGCGCGGAAGCACGGCGTAGGGCATCGACCATAATCATGACTTCCATCAAGTTGTCGTTTGTCGGCGAGCAGGTGCTCTGCACGATAAACACGTCCGAACCGCGAACGTTTTCATTGATTTCCACCATCACTTCCCCGTCGGCGAAGCGATTGACGGTAGCCCGTCCCATCGGAATATTCAGATACTGCGCCACGGCATGGGCGAGCTTGGGGTTGGCATTACCGGAGAAAATTTTCACGTCATCCGGACACATTGCGGACATGATCGATACCTTTCGCATAAAGCGCCCGAGGCGAATATGCGGATAAATAGGGGTTATCTTGTTTCGCGCCTTATAGCAGCGACACTAATGCCTCCGCATCGCGATTGCCGATAAGGAGGACTGGCAGGGGAGGATGGATTCGAACCATCGAATGCCGGAATCAAAATCCGGTGCCTTAACCACTTGGCGACACCCCTACGGAAAAACGCCGTATTCTAACCCACGGATTCCCGATACAGGGGGTGATAGGGGAGAATTTTTGCAACATACCCGGTAAAAGCGGGCGGAATCTGCAACAAAGCCTCGTTTGCCGCCTCACGGGTGCTTTTGAGGATAAAGACGGCTGAACCTGAACCTGTCATGCGACTTTCGGGTCCGAGGACATCCAGCGCCCAGGCGATTTGCGGGTTAAGGCGCATGGCCACAGGTTGCATGTCGTTTGTCCCGAAAACGCGCGGCCAGTTCTTCTTGATGTCGGTTTCAAAGTCCTCTTCGGAAACAGGCTTCGTGTCCCGCTTTAAATCATCGGCTTGGTAGATTGCTTGCGTTAAAGTCGGCGTCGGGGGCATGAGAACAGCGGCAAAAGCATCGGGGACATGTACGGGTGTCAGAAGGTTCCCGATGCCGCGGGCAAACGCACTTTGACCGAAAAGGAAAAACGGAACATCGGCTCCGAGCCTGGCTCCGAGGTCAAGAAGTCTTTCTTTCGGTAGGTTAAGAGCCCAAAGGCGATTTAATGCCGTCAGGGTCGTAGCCGCATCGCTTGAGCCCCCTCCGAGACCGGCACCTGCCGGGATGCGTTTTTTGACATGAATGCGCGCCCCGAGTCGGCAATCGGTTTCTTGGGCCAAAAGGCGAGCGGCTTTGACACAAAGATCCTTTTCAGGGTCTCCGACCGTATCGCCTGTGCGTACGATTTCCGGGCTTTCAAGGCGCTCAACGGTCACTGAGTCCATGAGATCAATCAAAACGAAAACCGATTCGAGAAGATGGTAGCCGTCGGGCCGGCGTCCGACGATGTGTAGAAAGAGATTTAACTTCGCCGGAGCGGCAAGGTCCGTGAAAAGGCAAGGCGTCATGGACCTGTCCTCGGGTCAAGGACAACGACAAGCGCCAAAGCGTCCTTTGTAAAAGAAAGTTTACGCGCCGCGCCGTCTGCCTCGCGATCTAAAACGCGTACGGTCCAGCCGAGTTGCTCGAACGCATTTAAGTCAATCGTCTGGTACGGAAGGTCGCGGTTCGGATGTCCCTCGGTCCAATCGACAACGGCCGCGAGCGGAACGGAAAACCCGAGCGTCTTTTCCATGAGGGCTTCGGCGTTCTCTCCGGTTAAAGGTTCATGCCCCGGTTGCCGGAAAGTCGCCCCGGCGGGACCGGTTTCAAATCGGGCCAGTGTTGTATTTAAAGGGCCGAGGAAATCTAACTTAAGGCCCTCGGCTGTTGAATCGAGTCGAAATCCGGCAGCAAAGCGTCTTGAGGGGGCCGACATGTCCCGAGCCAGCAGTTTTCCGGTTTTGCGCCGCAAAAGAGGCGCTTCCTGCGACCCAGGGAACGTGGTGCAGCCGGCTAGGACGGCCGCAAGCGAGCAAATCAAAGTGCGACGAAGTCTATTCATGGGGAAATTTTCTTTAAAAGCATGCGGGCTTGACTATTTTTCGGGTCTTTTGTTAGTAGAGTGCTTAAAACGCGCCGCGCTTCTTTGAGTTTATTTTGATCGACCAAAATTTGTGCCAGATGCAGGGTGATTTCAGGCTCATCGGGCGAAAGCGCCAGGGCTTTTCGGATCCATTTTTCTGCTTCCGTAAGGTTCCCTTCTCGATAGTAAAGCCAGCCTAAAGAGTCGACAATCGAGCCGTCTTTACCCTTTGAGAGTTCCATCGCCTTTTCAATTAAGGGGCGCACTTGGGTCGGTGGCACGCCGTGCTCGAGCCACATGTACCCGAGCGAGTTGTATCCGAGCGAGTCGTTCGGGCGCAGTCGGATAAAGGTTTTCAGATGCATTTGCGCTTGCTCAATCCAGCCGAGCTGTTCGGCAACCATCGCCGTGCGGTACAAAATGTCGGTGTTTTGCGGCGCAAGTTTTACGGCTTGGTCCAAGTAGCGCATCGCCTCGGCGTGGCGCTTGCCTTCGGAAAGAAGTTGCCCGGCATAGGACAAAAACTCCGCTTTACGCGCAGCATCATCCGTTCGGATCTCCGTGAGGACGGAACAGGCCTCGTCGATGCGACCTAGGGCCTGAAGAATCTGAACTTGTTTTAAGCGTGCCGGAATGTATTTATCGCCTTTTTGGACTTTCGAAAGCCAATCTAAAGCCGTTTCCGGTTCGTTACGAGAAAGCGCAATGACCGCAAGTTGTGCGTAAGCCGGGTCGGGAATGTACCGATTGTCCTCATCGGTTTGAGCAAGCGAGATAAAGCGGTTGTAATAGCGAACGGCCGCATCGAAATCGCGCATTTCCTGCGCTACAAGTGCGCACAGGAACCAAACCTGGGCATCGGAAGGTGAGGCGGCAATGGTGCGATGAATTTCCTTGCGTGCGGCGTCTTTTTTCCCGGTTCGGGCCAACGCTTTGGCATAGGCAATGCGTGCACGGACGTCTTGCGGGTAGGCTTTAATGTGTTTGGCCAGACGTTCTTTGGCCTTTTCCGGTGCCAGGCGAAATTCAAAATCTACGCTCTCTAGGAGTAGTTGCGTGTCATCGGGGGCAAGGTCGCTGGCGGCAAGGGCATGCTGCAGGGCTTTTTGATCGAGCTTAGCGTCCTTGGCCGCATAGGCAAGCGTTCGCTCGAGGTAAGCGTTCGGTTCGGCGCGCTCTCGCAGAATCAGTAAAAGGGCGTAACGCTCCTTTTTATCGGCCAATGCGGCGGACTGTTCGGCAAACTGTTCAAATAGTGAAAGGACATCGTCACTTTTTTGGGCGGCCTGAGTCAATGTGGCTTCGGCGCTTTTCCACTGACCGGCTTTGCAAGCCTCGAGGGCCCGGGTCAAAAGGTTCACGTCGTTATCCGGGTCAAGCTGATCCAAAAGGGCTTTGGATTTGGCCATCCGCCCCTTGTCTTTCATCACTTGGGCGATTTTGTAGGCGCGCTCTGCAAGAGCCTTGTCGGACGTCAGGCGCGTGGCATCCGTGTAGGCGAACCAGGCGTCGGCATACAGACCCCGCTGCAAGGCGATTTCCCCGAGCAAAATTTCCGCCAGAGCCGTTTGGCTCTGCCGTGTGCTTGTCAGGTCGGCTCGGACCGGACTGACGGCACATAAAAACGCCGTCGTGCAAAGAAAGATAACCTTGGAAAGCGGACCGAACAAAGAGGTCTCCGGAAATAAAATTGCCAACGCGGACTATAACGCAAAAGGGTGTAACAAACGGTAGGAGACGCCGTCCGACCACTGTAAACTTCGGTTTTCGCCGAAACAAGTGACTATACTAAGGCGATTTATCGGAGTTAACGAATAAGGCCGACTCCCTTCGGGGCGGTAGCAGGCAAACAATGGAAGCGGTATTGGATTTTTTTCTTTGGGCGGTCAGTCGGATTCCCTTGTCTCTTTTGCGCCGCACCGGAGCGTTTTTCGGAGGCGTTGCTTATGCGGTGGCGCCCAAGTACCGTCGCAAGATTCTCAATAACATTCATCGGGTCGGGCTACCGGAGTCCGTTGCCCGTGAGTCATCGCGTCATACCGGAATGCTCGCAGCCGAAACCGGGTGGCTTTGGGGACGGAGTAACGAAGACATTGCCCGAGTCGTGACCTTTGAGCCCGGTGTCGTCGAAGCATTTTCTTCTGTCTTGGATGCCGGTAAGAGCGTGATTTTGATGACGCCGCACGTCGGCGGTTTTGAAGCCATTCCGGTTGCCGTTTTCGAGGCGATCTTGAAGGAACGCGGGAAAGTCCTTTCGATTTTGTACCGCGAACCGAAAAACCGTCTCATTCGTCCCTTTGTCAAACGCAGCCGTACGCGCCCCGGGATGGATCCGGCACCGGCTGATTTGTCCGGTGTGCGTAAGATTGTTCGCGCCATGCGCTCGGGCGGCGTTTTGGGATGCCTGCCCGATCAGGTTCCGGGGCGAGGCGAAGGGGTCTGGGCTCCGTTTTTCGGGCGTCCGGCCTTTACGATGACCTTTCCGATGAAGATGGCCCATCAGTTCGATGCGGTGTGTATCGTCATGACAAGCGTGCGCGTGCCGGGTGGCTGGAAACTCGATGCCCAGGTGCTCGACTACCGAGCAACTGGCGATGCCTTAGCGGACGCAACGGCCATGAATGAGGCTATCGAAAAGGCTGTGATGAAAACTCCCGAACAGTATCTGTGGAATTACAACCGCTATAAGGGCGTGGCGCATCATGTGAAGAACCCGGAGCCCAAGGAGTCCGACTCGTGCAAGTAATCAATGACATGATCGGCGCTTTGGGCGTCAAGCTCGTCAAGAGCACGGTCGGCATGAAGCCGGAGACCCGCAATCGGTTTGCGCGTGCCTTGGGCTGGGTGTTTTGGTATGCCGTCCCGAAGCGCCGGAAAATTGCCTTACGCAATTTGGAGCTTTGCTTTCCGGAAAAAACCGCGGACGAACGTCTGAAAATTGCAAAAAAACTGTGCTTTAACATTGCCCGCTCGGCTTTCGATCACGGGGATTTGTGGGCGGGATCAGTCGAGCAAGTGCGCTCTCTCGTGCGCATCGAAGGATTGGAAAACATCACCCGAGAAGCCGGACATCCGCTTTTGGTGATTGCCCCGCACTTTATCGGTTTAGATGCGGCCGTGACGGCTCTTGCCACACACGTTCAGGGAGCGGGTCTATATCAGCGGCAGAAAAATGCAGCGTGGAACAAAGCGGCGCTCGAGGGTCGTGAGCGCTTCAGTCACTCGGTTCTTGTGGAAAAGACCGGTCCGGGCGACGTTAAAAAGATAATTCGCCTGATTCGTCAGAACCTTCCCTTTTACTATCTGCCGGATATGGACTACGGGCGTTCGCATTCGGAATTCATCGATTTTTTCGGAGTCCCGGCCGCCACGGTTCCGGCAGCGAGCAAACTAGCCCGCATCACGGGGGCCAAGGTTGTTTTTTGTGTGACGGAAATGACCGAAACCGGCTACATCACGCACATTTCCAAGCCGCTCGAGAACTTTCCGACAACCGATGCCATTGCCGATACCCGACGGATTCAAAAAGAAATCGAACGGTGGGTTTTACAGTTTCCCGATCAGTACTTCTGGATGCATCGGCGCTTTAAGACGCGTCCTTTGGGTGAAAAAAGTCTGTACGAACCATAGGAGTGACTATGGAACTATCGTTTACGAAAATGCAGGGAACGGGCAATGATTTTGTCGTCATTGATGCGACAAAAAAGCCCTTTTCTCTTTCGACCGACACGATTCGCTCATTGGCGGACAGGCGCTACGGAATCGGCTTTGATCAGATGCTTGTCGTGCAGCCCGATGAAACGGGACAGGCGGATTTTTGTTATCGCATCTTTAATGCCGACGGCGGCGAGGTTGCGATGTGCGGGAACGGTGCTCGGTGTTTTGCGCTTTACGTGAGAAGCCACGGTCTGACACAAAAGGACCGTATTCGCGTGCGAACGATGTCGGGGATTATTACGCCTGAGATCCTTTCGGACGGAACCGTTCGCGTGGATATGGGATGCCCGAATTTTTGTCCGAAGAACGTGCCGTTTAACCCGGAATCTTTTGAAAGCGTTTCACGCAAAGACGCAGTTTTATATTGCACGAAAGTAAGCGGCAGTTCCTTTGCCTTCGGTGTTGTCAGCATGGGAAACCCCCATGCCGTGTGCTTGGTACAACGCGAGCAATTACCACTTGTCGGGACCATCGGACCGGCGTTGCAAGCGTGCGGGGCATTTCCCGAGGGTGTGAACGTCGGTCTTTTGACCGTTTACTCCCTTAAGCAGGCCGCCTTGCGTGTTTTCGAGCGCGGTGTCGGAGAGACGCTTGCTTGCGGGTCGGGGGCATCGGCCGCATTTGCCGTCGCTCACAGGGCCGGCCTTTTAACGGATCAGGCTGAGTTTCAGATGCGCGGCGGGCGTCTTTTGATGCAAGCGGGGAAGGACGGGCACGTTTTGCTCACGGGGCCGGCTTGCGAAGTATTTGAAGGAAAGATTTCAATCCAAGGTGAGTAAGTCATGATGGACGTCGTTTTGAAAAAGGGTAAAGAAAAGAGCCTATTGCGCAGACACCCATGGGTCTATGACACGGCTGTTGCCCGCATTTCGGGTCAGGCAGGCCCCGGGGACCTGGTGCGAGTCGTTTCGAATTCGGGTCTTGTGCTCGGAATCGGCGGCTATTCGCCTGCCTCGTCACTTCGTGTGCGGATGTGGACCTTTCATGAGGCAGACGACGTGGCTTCGACGGCCTTTTTGCAAAAGCGGCTTGGGGAGGCGCTTCGCGCACGCGAGGATTTACTCAAAAGAACGACGGCTCGTCGCCTGGTGTTTGCCGAAGCCGACGGGCTTCCCGGACTTGTGGTCGATCAATATGGCGACTGGCTTGTGACGCAATTTCAAAGTGCGACAGTTGAGGCGCGGCGCGAAGCCATTACCTCGATTTTGATGGAGCTTACGGGAGCTAAAGGGGTTTTCGATCGCTCCGATGCCGCCACGCGCCAACGCGAGGGTCTTGCGCCTCACGTCGGCGTTTTAGCCGGTGATGAACCTCCCGAGCGCATCGAGGTAATCGAAGACGGCGCTCGGTACGGAGTGGACGTGCGAAAAGGACACAAGACCGGGTTTTATATCGATCAACGGGAAAGTCGTCTGGCTGCGCAGCGCCTCGCACGGGAATTTCGAGAAAAAAACGGTCGGGGATTGCGAGTACTCAATTGCTTTTGCTACACGGGCGGGTTTTCCCTTGCCTTGATGGCTGGCGGCGCCGACAGTGTCGATAGCGTCGATAGTTCGGCCGATGCCTTGGCTCAAGCCCGTGCGAATGCCCAGTTGAACCGGCTCCCGGAAAGCGCCTTAAATTGGATTGAAGCCGATGTCTTTGAGTACTTAAGAAAAGCACGCGAGGCCGGAAAGACCTATGATTTAGTGATTCTCGATCCTCCCAAGTTTGCCTCGAGTCACTATCACGTGGAACGCGCGGCACGTGCGTACAAGGACATTAACTTAAACGGGATGCGGCTTTTGCGCGCGGGCGGACATTTGATGAGTTTTTCCTGTTCGGGGGCCGTAGATGTCGATTTATTTCAGAAGATTTTGGCCGGTGCGGTTTTCGATGCCGGCAAAGACGTCTGGGCCGTGGAGCGTTTCGGAGCCGGTGCCGATCACCCGCTTCTGATGACGTATCCGGAAGGCGAGTATCTGAAAGGAATGCATCTTTTGATGCGTTCGGACGGATTTGTTTAGGACAAAAAGTATGCAAGAAGATAATTTGGGATTGGCTCCGGAACCTGAGATCCCGGTGACGATTTTGACGGGGTTTTTAGGCGCCGGTAAGACGACACTACTTAATCGAATTCTTTCCGAGGATCATCACCACAAGATTGCGGTGATTGAAAACGAGTTCGGAGAGGAAGGAATCGATAACGAACTCTTGGTGCAAAACGACAAAGAGCAGATCGTCCAAATGAACAACGGGTGCATTTGCTGCACGATTCGCGGGGATTTGTCTCGGATTTTGACGAACCTGAGATTGCGACGCGACCGCGGCGAGATTGACTTTGACCGCGTTGTCATCGAGACGACCGGTGTGGCGAACCCCGGTCCGGTTTGTCAGACGTTTTTCATGGACGATGCCATTGCGTGCTTTTATCGCTTGGACGGAGTCGTGACGCTTGTCGATGCCAAGTACGGCAACAAAACGCTCGATGAGCAACCCGAGGCCAAAGACCAGGTCGGTTTTGCCGATCGCATCTTTGTTTCTAAGACCGATTTAGTGACACCCCAAGAGTACGAGCAACTTAAAGCTCGGCTCATTTCGATTAATCCGCGCGCGCCGATTGAAGCCGTACACATGGGGCAGGTAGCCGTCGACAAGGTGCTCGATATCTACGGCTTTAACATGAACGACATTCTGGATATCGATCCGGCGTTTTTCTCGGTCGTGCATCCGCATCACCACAACGATGATGTCAAAGCCTTTGTCTTTCAATCCGATAGGCCCATGCACCCGGTGCGCTTCGAGCAGTATGTTCAGAGCCTAGTGGCCGTCTACGGTCAGGATATGCTCCGCTACAAGGGCGTTTTGTACTTTAGAGAGACACGTCGCCGTATGGTTTTTCAGGGCGTGCACATGGTCTTTAGTGCCGATGCTTTAGGTGAGTGGGGCGACAGAAAGCCGGAAAACAAAATTGTCATCATCGGACGCAATCTTCCGAGCGAGGCGATTATCAAAGGCTTTGAAAGTTGCCTGGCCGCCCCGGATGAACCGCTTGTCACCGGTCAAGCATAAGGAGTCAAGATGACCTCGGGCACCGATCCGCGCATTGCGCATTTAACGGAGCTTTTTTCCGAACTTCCCGGCCTCGGACCGAGGTCGGCGTCGCGTCTTGTGGCCGATTTACTGACGGCACACAAAGACATCGCTTTGGCTCTTGCGCAATCGCTTGAGGATACCGTCTCACGCGTCGGACGGTGCCGTTCCTGTAATACCCTTTGCACGGAAGACATTTGTCCGATTTGCGCCAAGCCTGACCGAGACCGCTCGATGATCTGTGTGGTTGAGTCGGCCTCGGACATGACGGCTATCGAAGAATCCGTTTCGTATGCCGGGAGTTATTTTGTCCTCATGGGGCGCGTCAATCCCTTAAAAGGCATCGGCCCGGAAGATATCGGCGTCGATAAGCTCGTTAACCGAGTCCTTTCAGAAGACGTGCGTGAAGTTGTTTTGGCAACCAGTTACACGGCCGAAGGCGAAATGACGGCGCATATGATTGCCTCCGTACTCAAAAAGAAAGCGCCGGCCGTGCGCGTGACGCGCCTTTCCAAGGGCCTTTCGGCTGGCGTTGAGGTCGAATACACCGATCCTGCGACTTTAACGGCGGCTATCCTCGGACGGCACTGATTGACCGGTCCTTTCGGACGCCTCTGCGTGCTATTCTTTGCCCCGAACGCGGGGTGGTGTATCCCTGTGTCTATCTTATGCAAGGAGTTGCAACTATGGCAAGTGACTTACAGCACGAAGGACTGGATTTTTGTAAGACGGTTTTCGAAACGGTCCGGCAGATGAGTGCCGAAGGACGCGGCGTGACGCGTCAGGGGTACGGATCTGTTGAATGCAAAGTCGTCGAGTATTTAAAAAGCGTCGGACGGGATTTGAATCTTGAGATTTGCGACGATGCGGCCGGTAACGTTTGGATGCGCCTGCCCGGAATCGATCCTTCGCTTCCGGCATTTGTCTCCGGTAGTCACGCCGACTCGGTTCCCGAAGGCGGAAACTACGACGGATTGGCCGGTGTGACGGCCGCTCTTGCCGTGGCTTGGTGGATGAGACGCACGCATTTCACGCCCAAGCGTGACTATGTCGTTCTTGTGATGCGTTGCGAAGAATCAAGTTTCTTCGGAAAGGCCTACATCGGATCGCTTGCTTTTACCGGCCAGTTAACGACCAACGAAACGAACTTAAAGCACCGGACGGAAGACAAAACGTTGGGTGACTTCATGAGCGATTGTGGCATTGATGTCGCCAAGATTACATCCGGCCAACCCCTGGTGGATTTAAAGAAAATTGCCGCTTTTGTCGAATTGCATATCGAGCAGGGACCGACCTTGGATAGTTCGGATACCGAACGCGTCGGTATCGTCACGGGCATTCGCGGAAACGTGCGTCATAAGGCCGTTCGTTGTATCGGTCAGACGGCGCACTCGGGCGCTGTCGATAAGCAGTTCCGGCACGATGCCGTGATGGCAACGGCAGAATTGATTCACACCATGGACAAGCACTGGGACGAATGGCTTGCCAGGGGCGAAGATTTGGTTTTCACAATCGGCGTTTTAAAGACGGCTCCGACGGCCGCGATTACGGTTGTTCCCGGTGAGACGAACTTCTCGGTCGATATGCGGAGTTTGAAACTCGATACGGTCAAACGTTTCGAAGAACTCATGCGTCAGGAAGCCGAACGCATCGGCCAAAAGCGCGGTGTGAAGTTCGAATTTGACAAGCTTCTGGTGACACAACCGGCCGGTGTCGATGCGGCTTTAAGCGACAAGTTAGCAGCCACGGCGGCCAAGTGCGGGATTCCGGTCAAGCGCCTGGCAAGCGGAGCCGGTCACGACTCGGCTGTTATCGGTAATAAGGGCGTGCCGGTTGCGATGATTTTCGTCGCCAATCAAAACGGTTCGCACAACCCGTATGAAACCATGAAGCTCGAAGACTTTATGGTCGGGGCCGATTTGCTTTGGAGAATTGTCGAACACTTTGACGCCTAAGGCAGCACGGTAGCGTAAGAATCAGTCCCGTTGCGAAGATACTTTTGCGGCGGGATTTTCTTCGGGTCTCGGTGATCAATCCTGAAAGAGACCGTGTAGAGCGCAAAGAAAGTTGGGAAATTCAGGCTACGCTAAGTGAAAATAAAAATATTCTAAGGCACTGATTTTCAATAGAAAATAGTACTTTCAAGTGCAAAAGCTGAAAAAGAATTCGGATATGCCACTTTCGAGGCTAACCCCGGAAAAAACTTCTCCTTTTAGTCGGAACTAAAAAGATCTTTGGGCATACCGGCCAAAGCAGGGTTTGCCAGTCCGAAATGTCGATAGGCGGCACCGGTGGCCACACGGCCGCGCTGTGTTCGCTGTATGAGACCGTTTTGAATCAGATACGGTTCGATTACGTCCTCAAGTGTTTCCCGATCTTCGCCCAAAGCGCTGGCCAAGTTGTCGATTCCGACGGGACCGCCGGCGAACTTATCCAAAATGATGCGAAGGAATTTACGGTCGACTGAATCGAGTCCGATTTTGTCCACATCGAGCATCCTTAAGGCCGCATCGGCAATCTCGCGCGAAACAAGCCCGTTTCCTTTCACCTGGGCAAAATCGCGAACACGACGCAAGAGGCGGTTGGCAATTCGCGGCGTTCCGCGGGAGCGGCGGGCAATTTCCAGGGCACCTTGCTCATCGACCTTGACATTTAAAAGCCCGGCAGACCGTTTGACAATCCGAACGAGCTCTTCGGTCGAATAAAACTGCAGTTGGTTGACAATCCCGAAACGCGCACGCAGGGGATTGGTAAGAGCCCCGGCCCGCGTTGTGGCGCCCACAAGAGTAAAGGGCGGCAAATCCAGCTTAATCGAACGCGCGGCCGGTCCTTCGCCGATCATGATGTCAATCTGATAGTCCTCTAAGGCCGGGTAGAGAATTTCCTCGACAACGGGACTGAGGCGATGGATTTCGTCAATAAAAAGGACATCGTTTTTTTCCAGATTCGTCAGGATGGCCGCCAGATCCCCCGGGCGCTCTAAAACCGGTCCTGAGGTCTGACGCAAATTGACGCCCATTTCGTTGGCGATGATGTGCGCCAGAGTGGTTTTTCCAAGACCCGGAGGTCCGAAAAGCAGCAAGTGATCTAAGGGTTCGTGACGTTGTTTAGCGGCTGTAATGAAGATAGAAAGTTGTTCTTTAATCGCGCTCTGACCGACGTAATCGGCGAGTTTAAGCGGACGCAAAGCGCGGTCGATGTTCTCTTCTTTCGGGCTTTCCACTTCACTTGCGACAATGCGTTCGACGTTTTCCATTCAATCCTCGCCGTATTCTTTCCCAGTCGTTATTTCGATAGTGCCTTGAGTGCTTCGCGAATGCCGTCGTTGACGGTAACGTCGGCGGCAAGCCCCTTGACGGCCTGCAGAGCCTCGCGTTCCGAGTACCCCAAGGAGACTAAGGCACTGATGATATCGGCTTTGGCCCCGCTTGTCGGGGTTTGCGAATCCGCCGAGCCGACGACTGTATCGATTTTTCCCTTCAATTCCAGAACGATGCGTTCGGCCGTTTTCTTTCCGACGCCGGGAATGCGCGTCAGCAGACCGGGCTCAGCCTGTGAAACGGCTTGCGCCAAGATTGAGGCCGAGATTCCCGAGAGAATCGACAGGGCAATCTTCGGACCGATTCCGGAGATGCGAATCAAAAGGCGAAAAAGGGAGCGCTCGGCTTTTGTGCTGAATCCGAAAAGCAATTCGGCATCTTCCCGCACGACATAATGGGTATACAAAAACACCTCGGCTCCGATGTCTGGTAGGTTGTAGAGCGTGGACATCGGAACATCGATTTCGTAACCGATTCCGTTGGTTTCAACCAAGATTTGCGGCGGGTTCTTTTCGAGCAACCGACCTCTGATGCTTCCGATCATAGTGAATCAATTCCGAGATTGAACGAACTTTTCCCACGCACTCCGACTCGAAGTCCTTAAGAGCCCGGCAGCGACCTTGACGGTGTTTGCGTTTTCCAGGGCACGCATGCGACGCGAGTGGGCACACGTCAGAGCACAGGCCAGAGCATCGGCGGCATCGGGCTGCAACTCGTCTTGAAGTGCCAGAAGGCGCGAGACCATAGTTTGTACCTGAAGTTTACTCGCTCGACCTGTTCCGACAATGGAATTTTTAATGTTGGTGGCGCTGAATTCTTCGACCGTCAGACCGTGACTGGCAAGGCCTGCCAAAGCGGCCCCTCGGGCTTGTCCCAAAAGAAGTGTTGTCTTCGGGTTGGTATTTAAAAAGATGATTTCTGCGGCGGCAATCGTCGGGTGCGTTTCCTCAACGATACGGGTCAATTGTTCATAGATAAACCCTAAGCGCGCCGACAAAATCCCTTTGGGAACGTGGATACAGCCGGCCGTGACAAACGAAACGGCATTGCCGCGCACGTCAATTACGCCGAATCCGGTGTGGTTTAATCCCGGATCGACTCCGAGAATCCGAAGCGAGGTTGTGTCGACTTTTTTGTCCATGGGCTTAAATTCCCGGGAGCGCGGCATTCATGCCGAGCATTTCGCCGGCTGCCTGCCGCGTGGCCGGCGTAATCGTCAGACCGCCGAGCATACGGGCAATTTCATCGATGCGTTCGGCAGGGGTGAGCACGCGAAGAGCACTTGTGGTTTTTCCGTTTTCCGTGTGCTTAATGACTTGCCACTGATTGTCGGCGCAGGAGGCCACTTGCGGTAGATGCGTTACGCACAGCACCTGGCGGGACAGGGCTAATTTGCGCAACATGTGTCCGACGACTTCGGCTACGGCACCACCGATTCCGCTGTCGATTTCATCGAAAATCAATGTGTCAACCGGCGTTAAAGCGGCCGTAATGACGGCCACGGCAAGCGAGATGCGCGAAAGTTCGCCCCCCGAGGCCACTTTACTTAAGGGGCGAGGGGTGGTTCCGGCGTGACCGGCCACTTTAAATTCGCATTTTTCCAAACCTCCGGACCAAGCTTCGCACGGCACGAGGTCGACCGTAAAAGAGCCGCCCTGCATCGCAAGTTTTTGCATTTGTTCCGTGACGGAAGCACTCAAGTTCCCGGCTGCCTCGCGGCGCTTTTGCGTGAGCTCTTGGGCCGCGTTCCGAAAGGCGTTTTGTGCCTCTTGTTCAGCTTTTTTAAGCGCCTTGGCATCAAAACTTTCCTGCAGTTGCCCGAGCCGCTTTCGGGTTTCCTCTCGGAAGGTAAAGAGTTCTTCCGGCGTGCGGTGAAATTTCTTCGAAAGACGCCAATAGGCATTTAACCTGTCGTCCAAGGAGGCTAAGCGCTCCTCATCAAGGTTACAGTGCTCTAAGTGATGGACGGAATCGCGCGTAACGTCGGCAATTACCGAAGAGGCTTCGCCTAAGGCTTGGGCGTACCTGGCATAGGCCTCATCGAAACGACCGGCGTGCGACAGATGGCTTTGTGCGGCATCTAAAAGCGCCAGGGCATTTTCTTCATCGTCCGTTAAACACCCGGTCGCAGCCTTAACGCTTTGGATGATGTCGGCCGCGTTGGAAAGAAGCGCGTGCTCGCGACTGATTTCTTCCCATTCGCCTTCTTGGGGATTAAGTTCCTCAAGAACCTCATTTATCCAGGATAGCCGATCGGCTTCGGCCTGTAGTTTTTCTTTATCGAGCTCGGCTTGCTCTAACAGTTTTCGGCGTGTTTGCCAGGTCTCCCACAGACCTCGCACCGTCCGGACCGAATCGGCACATCCGGCAAATCCGTCGACAAGATTTAATTGAAAGGCCGGCTTTAAGAGCGATTGGCTTGCGTGCTGTCCGTGAATATCTAAGAGCGTTTCCCCGAGTTCTCGCAACTGAGAGGCTGTAACCGAGGAGCCGTTGATCCACCCGTGGGACTTTCCCTTGGTATCGACCGTGCGCCGAATCAGTACGCTCTCGTCGGCATCGATTTGAGCGGCTTTAAGCCAGGCGGCGGCGCGCGCATCCGGGGTAAATTCAGCCGAAACTTCGGCTTTGAGGGCTCCCTCCCGAATCAACGTGACATCGCTTCGAGCGCCGAGAACAAACTGCAGGGCGTCGATCAAAATGGATTTCCCGGCTCCGGTCTCCCCGGTCAGACACGTCAGACCGTGCGAGGCCTCGACCGTCAGGTTCTCAACGATAACGAAATCTTTCAGATTTAAGAGCGTGAGCATGACCGGGGCGTTTGGGTTTTCCTAGATTCTCTCGTGGACAGGAAAATCGTTGTACGGCAAGAGACTCCAGTTTAGCTTTTTGTGCCACATGTCGTACTGATTGAATCCTTGCGGATGGAGCATGACAAAGTGCGAATCGGTCGCCGTCCCGATTTCCAAAACGTCGCCCGCCAAGACATCGAAAAAGACCTGTGCGTCGAAACTGGCAACGGCGCTACGAGTCTCCGTGACGACTACGCGAACGGTCGAAGAGCGCGGAACCAGAACGGGACGATTGGAAAGCGTATGCGGAGCAATCGGCACGAGTAGGAGGGCGCCTAGGGCCGGGTGCATAATCGGTCCGCCGGCACTCATCGCGTAGGCTGTCGAGCCCGTGGCCGTGCTGATAATTATGCCGTCGGCGCGCTGAATGGAAAGCAACGTGTCATCGACATAAAGCGAATACTCGACCATGCCGAGCGCTCGTCCGTGACACAGACCGATGTCGTTTGTCGCGTACGAAGAAAACACGGGTTTCCCTTGTCGGTACAGCGTTCCCCGAATCATCGGGCGTTTGTCATAGCAGTAGTTTCCCGCCAGAATCGCCGGAAGTTCTTCGTGAATTTTGTTGACGGGAATGTCCGTGATAAACCCGAGTCGCCCGGCATTGACGCCGATAATCGGCGTGTCGGTCTTGGCAAAGGCTCGCGCAGCTCCGAGCATGGTCCCGTCGCCGCCGATTGTGATCACGGCATCGGCTTTTTGTGTCATTTCCTGAAGCGAGGTTGCCGTATAGTCGCAGTCGGGACCGAGATCGCGGACGCTGTTGGGATCTAGGAGTGCTGTTGCTCCGCTCGCTTGAACAAGCGTTAAAACGTTACGAACATGTTCGGTTAAGACTTCGACGGGTTTGCTGATGATGGCAATGCAAGAGAAGTGTTTTTCTGTCACAGTAAAGCCTCTGGCGTAAAGCCGAGAATCTCGTAGGTGCCCGAATTATCGCAAGTTTCGTCTCTAAAATGAATGCCTCAAACGGGGGAGGTTCGGCAATCGCAACACACGCAGGATGTCGAGGAAACTTCCCAAAAAAACTTAAACGGGAGAGAAACGATGGAGTCGTGTCAGATTCGCTTTGCCGAACGCAAGGATGTTCCGGTGATTTTGGGTTTTATTCGCAAGTTGGCCGAATACGAAAAATTAGAAAATGAAGTTGTCGCCACGGAAAAACTTCTTGAAACCTGGCTTTTTGACAAAAAGAAGGCTGAGGTTCTTTTAGCCTTTGAAGGAGAAAAGCCAGTTGGGTACGCGCTGTTTTTCCATAACTTTTCGACGTTCCTCGGTCGCTCCGGCATCTATTTGGAAGACCTCTTTGTGTTGCCGGAAATGCGCGGGAAAGGTTACGGAAAAGCCCTTTTGTCACGCGTAGCGCGATTGACAGTCGAGCGTGAATGCGGACGCTTGGAGTGGTCGTGCTTGGATTGGAATAAACCGAGTTTGGATTTTTATCACGCACTCGGTGCCAAGCGCATGACGGGCTGGACCGTTCACCGTTTAACCGGGGACGACTTAAAGCGCGTAGCGCAAGAAGGCTGAAAAAAAGGGATTTCGGACTTCCCGAAATCCCTTGCCTGTGATGTATCAATCAAAGGTCGGCGTCGGAACGCCGAGCACTTTATGCAGTTTCGGACTTGTCGTCGTGTACTGCAGGTACGTCTTTTTCTCCGGGAAAACGTAGTGGCTTGCCCCGAATGCCGCCAAAGCGCATTCGTGAAAGCCCGAGAGAATCAGTTTTTTCTTTCCCGGGTAGATGTTGCAGTCGCCGACGGCAAAGATACCGGGAACGGAGGTTTCGAACTTTTCCGTATCCACGGCAATCTGTTTGCGGTCAAGTTCCAGCCCCCAATCGGCCACCGGGCCGAGTTTGGGTTGTAAGCCGAAGAAAACCAGCAGGTGATCGAGCGGCATGCGACGCGTGACTCCGTCGCCGCCTGTGACGTGAATCTGCGTCATCTTTCCGCCGGCTTCATCAAAGCCCGTGACTTGTCCGACTTCAAACTGCATTTCCCAGTTTTCACACAACTCTTTCATCTTGGCAACCGACGAGTCGGCCGCTCTAAAGCCGTCGCGACGGTGAATCAAAACGACGCTTTCGGCTTTGCCGACAAGGTTCAGCGTCCAGTCCAGCGCCGAGTCGCCGCCGCCGCAGATGACGATGTTTTTGCCGGTGAAAATTTCCGGGTTCCGAACGCGGTAGTGTAGTTGCGTGCCTTCGAACTTTTCGATTCCCGGAACGCGCAAGTGGCGAGGCTGGAAAGAACCGACGCCCGAGGCGATGATGACCACCTTGCAAAGGAACTGCGTTCCCTTGCTGGTTTTGACATCAAAGCGTCCGTCCAGGCGTTTCGTGACGTTCGTCACTTCCTCGCCCAAGTGGAAAACCGGGTGAAAGGGGTGAATCTGCTTTAATAAGTTTTCCGTGAGCTCGTAGCTCGAGTACACGGGAACGGCCGGGATGTCGTAAATCGGTTTGGTCGGATAGAGCTCCATACACTGCCCGCCGACCGTGCGTAGCGAATCGACGACATGAGCCTTGATTTCCAGGAGCCCGAGTTCGAATACCTGAAAGAGTCCCACAGGTCCCGCGCCGACAATGACGGCATCGGTTTCAATGACCGAATCCGTACTCGGAGCAATCGTTAAATAATCTTCAATAGCCATGACGTAAATCCATTCTGAAAACGGGCGCAATTTTCGCACAATACGCAGGCAATGCCCAACAAAAACAAGTGTGTTTGCGTATTGCGGCAAGTGCCTAGCGCTTAGTTCGGCTCTTTGAGTCGGGTTCTTAAAGAGCGCAACTTCGCATCGATTTCACTCATTGTATAAAAGTCGCCGTCCGCTGCCTTCTGGGCGTTATCGAACTGATAGAGCGCGGCTTTCAAATTCCCGAGCAGCAGATACATATCCCCGGTTGCGGCATAGGCTCTCGACTTTTGCCCGAGCGCTTCGTAACTACGCGCCAGAAGGCTGAAGTAGTCGGGGTTGTTTTTGCCGAGGGCTTTTTGCCGACGTAAAAAACGGGGCACTTCGGCATTGTCGCCGGCTTGCAGTAAAAGGTCGGCGTAGGCCGTCGCCATCATGGCCGAATACGGGTAGCTTTCGGCGGTTTTCTTCGCAAGCGAAAGCGCGGCGGCTTTTTCTTTGGGGGTCTTTGCCTGAGTAAAGGCAATTTGCGCCAAATTCTTGTCGATATAAACCGAGTGACCGGAAATGCTCTTGGCGGCTTCGCGCGCATGCTCTAAGGCTTCGGAGGGTTTCCCGAGGCGCTCGAGGGCAACGGAAAGACCGTAATGTGCGGCAGCGGCTTCTTCGCCCGACGCAGTCTTAAGAAGCCTACGGAATTGATTGGCTGCCGTCAGATACCCGTCGTAGCGCGTTTCCTGCAAAACCCGCAACCTAGCCCGCACGAGCTTAAAGTCAAGGCTATCTTTGTGCTTATGTTCTGCCATGGCGCGCGTGCGGTTTTGCATGTCGCTTAAGCGCTCGACTGTCAAGGGGTGGGTCGAAAGGTAGGCCGTTGAAGCCGACTCATAGTAGCGATTGTTTTGCTGAAGTTTGGAAAAAAAGCTTTCCATCCCTTTGGGGTCAAAGCCGGCATTTGTCAGGTTCGTCAGTCCCACACGGTCGGCTTCCCGTTCGGCATCGCGCGAATACGACAGTTGTTTTTGAATCATCGCCGCTTGCGTGCCCATGGCGATGGCAACGGCGGCATTGCCGCCGGAGCTGCCGCCCGTTCGAGCCGCCAGGATTGCAAGAAGAATCGACCCGATGGTCATCGCCAGGGAGCCGCGACTATTTTCAATCATGCGGGCGATGTGGCGCTGCGTGACGTGTCCGATTTCGTGTCCGATAACGCCGGCAAGTTCGCTTTCGTTTTCCGCGGCCACAATCAGCCCCGTGTGCACGGCAATAAAGCCGCCCGGAAGCGCAAAGGCATTTAAGGACTTATCGCGAATCGGAAAGAAAAAGAAGTCGTACGGCTGTGTTTTGCCGGCGGCAACGAGTCGGTATCCGAGACGATTGAGGTAGTCGAGCGTTTCTTCGTCCGCCAAATACGAATCGTCGGCCCGAATGTGCTGCATGATTTCTTCGCCGTAGCGTCGCTCTTCGGTGAGGGTTAAATCGGCACCGGCGACCGTCCCGAGACTCGGCAGGTTCATCTCCGAATTATCGGCGGCCAAAACAGGACCCCCGGCAAAAGCCAGGGAAACACTGACGGCAAGCAAAATCAATCGTTTGACAAACATAAAAGACAAAAGTGCATGTTTTTTCGTATCATACCGCCCCGTTTTTCCAAATTGGCATTTCGTAACATTGTGAAATCAAAGAATCTTTTCGGCATTCGAGACAACCTTCGACAAGCCTTTGTCGATTCGGTTCCCGTTATGGCCGGGTACGTTCCCATCGGAGCGGCTTTCGGCTTTCTGGCCGTGCAATCCGGGCTTCCCGCTTGGTTCGTCTTGGCCTCTTCGGTCCTGGTGTATGCCGGGGCCTCGCAATTTGCCATGATTCCGATGATTGTGGCGGGATTGCCCGTTCTGTCGATTGCGTTCGCAACGTTTGTCATCAATTTGCGACATGTGTTTTATACGATTGCGCTTTTAGATCGCTTGCAGGTCACAGGTTTTACTCGCTGGTACTGTGCGTTTTCTCTGACAGATGAAACGTTTTCGCTCGTGGCGGCATTACCTAAAGATGCTTCAATCGGCCGGATTGCGACCTTAAGCGCCATGAATCAATTTTGGTGGGTTCTCGGAACTGTTCTCGGTGTCATGGCCGGGTCGGCCGTGCAGTTTTCTCTTTCGGGTCTGGATTTTGTCTTGTGTGCGCTTTTTGCCATGCTCGCCACCGAGCAGTGGAGGGCGCGTCAGACAAGTCTTCCCCTGTGGTGTGCGCTTATTTTTTATCCGATTGCCCGGTTAACCGTCGCTTCCGAGGCGCTTTTAATTGCCATTGCCCTGTGCTCTGTGGCCGCCGTCCTTTGGGGGCAATACTGCAAAAAAGAGGATCGGTATGAACGATAATCTCTACCTACTTGCGGTGCTTCTTCTTGCGGCGGGCGTGACATTTTTGATTCGGGCCGTTCCGCTTTTGCTCGGAAGTCGTTTTGTGCAAAGTCATCCGTGGATTCGTTCGCTCGGGGATTTTTTGCCGCTTTCGGTGATGGTGATTTTGGTCCTGGCCGGTCTCATGGATGCTGCCTCGCAACGCATGGATTTGGGGTTTGCCGGCCTTGTGAGCATTGTCGTTGTGGTGCTCGTGCAATGGGTTCGCCGGTCGCCCCTTTTGTCGATTTTTGCCGGAGCGGCTTTGTATGTGGCGTATGCAAACGGCGCTTTCTCGCCCATTTTTTAGGAAGCCGGAAGCTGTTCGGCTAAAATAACCGAAACGCTCGACTGCCTGAGGTAAGCTCAGGCGGTTGGCTTTTGTATATTTATTTTTTCCCGCACACGGTGCGGCGGATTTGGAACGCAAGCATGTCAGAGGTCAAAAAAGAAGAAACGGCAGCGGCAAAGCCCGTCAATTTCATTCGAACGATTATCGAGCAGGACCTGGCCCAGGGCAATAATCTTCCGCGCTACTGGTGCGGACATCCGGCTCCGTATTCCGTGCAATTGGCCCAAGGCAAACCCGACACGGCTCGCATCCGCACGCGTTTTCCGCCGGAACCCAATGGGTATCTGCATATCGGACATGCCAAATCCATTTGTCTGAATTTCGGTCTGGCGCGTGATTACGGCGGCCTGTGTCATATGCGCTTTGACGATACGAACCCGGTTAAAGAAGATCAGGAATACGTCGATGCCATCAAAGACAGCGTTCGCTGGCTCGGATTTGATTGGAAGCACGGGGACGAAGATAACCTGTATTACGCCTCCGAGTACTTTGATTACATGTATCAGTTTGCCGAGCATCTGATTAAGACCGGGTATGCCTATGTCGACGAGCAGACCGCCGATCAGATGCGAGAGAATCGCGGCACGTTAACCGAGCCGGGTCGCAACTCGCCGTTTCGGGATAGGAGCCCGGAAGAAAACCTGCGGCTTTTCCGCCAAATGCGTGCCGGAGAGCACGCCGAGGGCTCCATGGTTTTGCGAGCCAAAATCGACATGGCCTCGCCTAATATCAATTTGCGTGACCCGGCGATTTACCGCATTCGGTTTGCCGAACACCAGGCGACGGGGCGCACGTGGTGCATCTATCCGATGTACACGTATGCTCACCCTATTGAGGATTCGCTTGAAAACATCACGCACTCGATTTGCACCTTGGAGTTTGACGACCAAAGAGCGTTTTACGACTGGGCCCTAGAGCGCATCGTTCCCGTGTTGCGTACGCCCCAGTTTGAAGAGGCTAAGGCCATTGTCCAAGCGATGAGCGAGGGGAAAGATAGCCGTGCCGTGCCCTTTATGAAAGCGGCTTTCGAGGTCTTCGATAAGCTCGGACAGAGTAAGCCCGAGTGCGCCATGGCAGCCCTTTTGACGCAGTGGAAAGAATCCGGTGTTCCCGAGGATGTTAAAGACGCGAACGCCGCGGCTTTTTTCGAACTTTTAAACGCGCATCCCGAACACTTCACGCCGCTTTTGCAAGCAGCTTTAACGGTTGTGCGAAAGAACTTTTTCCTTTTGTCGCACCAATACGAATTTAACCGTCTGAACCTGACATATGTAGTGTTAAGTAAGCGTAAGCTCATTCAGCTTGTGACCGAAAAACTCGTCGACGGGTGGGACGATCCCCGTATGCCGACACTTGTCGGGTTGCGTCGTCGCGGGTTTACGCCGACCTCGATTCAAAACTTCGTCGAGCACTGCGGTGTGTCGCGTGCGGCGGGCGGCTGGATTGACTATTCGGTTCTCGAACAGAGCCTGCGCGAGGATTTGGAAGGCACGGCACCGCGACGCTTTGCCGTGATTCGCCCGTTAAAACTGATTTTGGATAACTATCCGGCCGATAAGACCGAGACCCTGACGGCCCCCAATCATCCGCAAAAGCCGGAGATGGGGTCGCGCACGCTGACGATGGGTCGCGAGCTTTGGATTGAGCAAGACGACTTTGCTCTCGTGCCGCCTAAAGGCTACCGGAGGCTGACGATTCCGGCCGACGGGACGCCGGCCAAGCCCGTGCGCCTTCGCTACGGGTATGTCATTGTTCCCACATCGGTTGAAAAAGACGAGAATGGGGCCGTGACGTGTGTGCACGCCGAGTATCTCCCGGAAACCAAGACCGGAACGGCCGGGGCCGATTCCGTCAAGACCAAAGCGGCCATCCATTGGCTCAACGCGGCCGATGCCGTTGCGGCGACCGTGCGCCTGTACGATCGCCTCTTTACCGAAGCCAATCCGGATGCGGCATCCGATTACCGGACGCTTTTAAATCCCGAGAGCAAACGTGTTTGTCGGGGTTACGTGGAGCCGAGTGTGGCACAAAGCGCGCCGGATACACACTTTCAGTTTGAAAGAACCGGGTATTTTGTCACGGACCGCGTCGACCACACGGCGGAAAATCCGGTCGTTAATCTTGCCGTCGGACTGCGTGACGGCTGGGGCAAGAAAGCCTAAGGCGGACCGGAAAAGGAGAGAAAGTGAAAAAGTTTTTGCAGGAATTTCAGGCATTTATCTCCCGCGGAAATGTCTTGGATTTGGCCGTGGCCGTGATTATCGGCGCGGCGTTCTCGGCAATTGTCAATAGCCTGGTTAAGGACATCATCAATCCCTTGATCGGCTTTTTAATCGGGAAACCCGATTTCACGAATTTGTTTTGCGTTCTTTCAAGACCTGACGGTTACACGGGTCCCGAGACCTACGAAGCATTGACAAAGGCCGGAGCTACAGTCTTCGGGTACGGCGCGTTTTTGACGTCGGTGGTGAACTTCATCCTTTTGGCTTTTGTGATTTTCTTACTCATCAAGTGTGTGATGCGTGCAAGAAAGCACCTGGAAGAACTGGTGCGCATCAAGGAGGAGGAAGAAAAGAAGATAGCCCCTCCGCCTGCTCCTCCCGAAAACGTGCTTTTGTTACGCGAAATTCGCGATTTATTAAAAGAAACACAGCTGAAAAAAGAGTCCTAATCGAGGTTAGGCTTTGTTTTGGTGAGGGTTTTCTTGTCAGATTACAAATCTAGTCCGACCGGTGGAGAGGTTTTCCGACTTTTCTTCGGTTGACTTCCTCCTCGCCCTGAAGGACGAGGATTCCCTACTGAGTCACGGGGCAAGCCTCGTGATCTCTTCGATGGGTTCCTGCTGCTGACCCGAGCCCGTCTC